>Ga0256841_1000055_pt1 | contig 127561 bp, 109 predicted proteins | sample 356308metaG_FD_185971 | JGI IMG/M metagenome (GOLD analysis project Ga0256841, IMG submission 185971) | Hydrothermal vent microbial communities from Mid Atlantic Ridge, Atlantic Ocean - 356-308 | ecosystem: Environmental > Aquatic > Marine > Hydrothermal vents | place: Atlantic Ocean: Mid...
TTTTCCCGGGATCTTTTCACCCAGCTTGCCCGAACGCCCTGCAAGCCGATGAATAACATCGGCTTTTGTCCGTTCGAACAATCCGGGCAAAAATCTCTCCGGGAAAATTCCGGATTCCGGTGCAATATTCGGGTTAGCGAAAATCCCGCGAATGCAGCGGTAATTCTCCCAATAGATGGTTGTAGTCGTACAACCGTCTGACGATGAGGTGCTGCACAGCTTCGGCACGCTGAATCTCTGCCCAGACTCCCAACAGTCTGGCTTTCAGCAACACCTGGCGCTGACGCTCGGCGAGATGCTTCCAGACAATGAGATTGAGAACGCCGGTTTCATCTTCCAGGGTAATGAACAGCGCATTGCCCTTTCCCGGTCGCTGCCGGTTGAGTACCAGGCCCGCAGTGCGCACCATCAAGCCTGAAGGACGACGCCCCACCTCTTCCGCGGGCAGAAACCGCAATCGCCCCAGTTCCGGACGCAACAGCGCCAGGGGATGACGCCGCAGACTCAGGCCCAGGTGACGGTAATCCGCCAGTACCTGGAAAGCTTCATCCGGTATCGGCAGATCAGGTTTCTTCTCGTGAACAGGGGCGGATTCCAGCAAGGGCCGTCTGGCTTCCACACCGGCTACGGCCCAGTTGGCCCGGTGGCGATCCGACTCCAGGGAAGCCAGGGCATCCGCCGCCGCCAGCGCCTTCAGATCTGCCGAGCCGATATTCGCCCGGGCAGCCAGTTGCTCCACATCGGAAAAACCGTCTTTCCCGCGTCCGGCCACCAGCCGCTCTGCGCCGCTTCGGGACAAACCCTTGATCATGCGCAGTCCCAGGCGCAACGCTCCGGATTCCAGATGGCAGTTCCAGTTACTGTATTGAACGTCCGCAGGCAGAACCTCGACCCCATGCTCCCTTGCATCCCGCACCAATTGCGCTGGCGCGTAGAAACCCATGGGCTGGCTGTTGAGCAAAGCACAGGCAAATACCGCCGGATGATGACATTTGATCCAGGCCGATACATACACCAGCAGGGCGAAGCTGGCGGCATGTGACTCGGGAAAACCATAGTCGCCAAAACCCTGAATCTGACGGAAGATGCGCTTTGCATAGGCTTCCGGATAACCGCGCTTGCGCATGCCATCCATCAGCTTGCGTTCCCAGACATCCATGCCGCCGCGCCGTTTCCAGGCCGCCATGGAGCGGCGTATCTGATCCGCCTCTCCCGGCGAGAATCCGGCGGCCACCTGCGTCAGGCGGATTACCTGTTCCTGAAAAATGGGCACCCCCAGGGTGCGCTCCAGCACGGCGCGCACTTCTTCCGAAGGATAATCCACCGGCTCCTGTCCCTGACGGCGGCGCAGATAAGGATGCACCATGTCACCCTGTATGGGGCCAGGGCGCATGATCGCGACTTCTATGACCAGATCATAGAAATTGCGGGGTCTGAGACGCGGCAGCATGGACATTTGCGCCCGGGATTCGATCTGGAACACGCCAACCGTATCCGCCCGGCAGATCATTTCGTACACTTCCGGATCTTCCGCGGGTATGTCCTGCAATTCCCTGTCCAGCATCACCAGGGAACGGCGGATGGCGCTGAGCATCCCCAGGGCCAGTACATCCACCTTGAGCAAGCCCAGCGCTTCCAGGTCATCCTTGTCCCACTGGATGATGGTGCGCTCCGGCATGGCCGCGTTTTCCACGGGCACCAGTTCATCCAGACCACTACGGCTGATGACAAAGCCCCCCACATGCTGGGACAAATGCCGGGGAAAGCCCTGCAATTCATTCACCAGCCACAAAAGCATTTTCATGCGCGGGCTGTCAGGATCGAAACCCGCTTCCCGCAGCCATTCTCCCCGGACTTCCCGGTAACTGCGCCAACCCGAGGCCGCCTGCGCCAATTGCTCCAGCTGCCCGGCTGACAGGCCCAGGGCCTTGCCTGCATCCCGCAGGGCGCTGCGTGGCCGGTAGCTGATGACCGTCGCCGCCAGAGCCGCCCGCTGCCGGCCATATTTTTCGTAGATATACTGGATGACTTCCTCACGGCGTTCGTGTTCGAAGTCCACATCGATATCCGGCGGTTCACCCCGTTCCCGGGAAATGAAGCGTTCGAACAACAGATTCATGCGCGCCGGGTCCACCTCCGTGATTCCCAGGCAGTAACACACCGCGGAATTGGCTGCGGAGCCGCGCCCCTGACAAAGAATGCCCCGCTGCCGGGCGAAGGCGACAATATCCCAGACCGTGAGAAAATAGGCGGCATAATCGAGTTCGGCAATCAACTCAAGCTCATGCTCGATCTGCCTTGCAACTTTTTCCGGGCAAGCTTCCGGCCAGCGCCGCCGCATACCTTCACGCACCAGCCGGCGCAGATATTCCTGGGCGCTGCTGCCGGGCGGGGTTACATCGTCCGGGTACTCATAGGCCAGTTCATCCAGAGAGAAATTGCAGCATTCGGCAATTTTCAGGGTCTGCTCCATGCATTCCCCAGGGTACAGCATCGCCAGATCGTCCCGGGAGCGCAGATGACGTTCACCATTGACCAGGGCACGCCACCCCAGTGCATCGATGCTGCAGCCATGCCGAATGGCCGTTAGCAGATCCCGCAACACCCGCCGTCTCCGCCGGTGCATGAGGACATGCCCCACGGCCACCAGCGGCAGGGCATGACATTCAGACAGCCGCCGCGCCTGCTCCAGCAGGGCCTCATCCCGTCCCTCACGCAGCAGGCCCAAAGCAAGCCAACCCCGCTCGCCAAAGCAATCCCGAAACCAGCCCGCCCAAACCTCTTGGGGCCAGCGGGGCAGTAACAATGCCAGGCAGTCCTCCAGCCCCTGTTCCACATCGGCCCGATACAGTTCATACTGACCCTTGTCCGCCCGGCGTCGCCCCCGGGTAATCAGACGACAAAGCTGTGCATAGCCCCGGCGGTTACGCGCCAGCAGCACCAGACAGGGACCGTCGGCCAGACGGATCTCCGTACCTGTAATCAGTTTCAGGTCATGGCGTTTGGCTTCCTGATGGGCACGCACCACACCCGCCAGACTGCACTCATCGGTAATCGCGAGCGCCGCATAACCCAGTTCCGCCGCCCGGGCCACCAGTTCCTCCGGATGGGAAGCGCCACGCAGAAAGCTGTAGTTGCTGATGCAATGCAACTCCGCATAAGCGCCAGCGCGGGATGAACAGCTGTCCATCACCGGATACCGGAACCATGATCAGCAACAGAACCTGTTTTCATTCGAAAACACCCTGCAAAAACCACTGACCGCTGCGCCGGTCCCGATACACCCACAGCTCCTGACCGGCGGGATTGCGCGCCCGGTAATAATCCCGGGTCACATCCTCGCCATCCCACCAGCCGGTTTCGACGCGCCGGGAAAAGGCAGACAACTGCAAACAGCCTTCATGCCAGGGACGACCATTGCGCTGAGGCAAACGCCGGGGACGGGGCAGCAGCCACAAGGGATCATTACCTTCCCCTTTCAGGGGTTCTTCAGGGCCGGCAGCATCACCGCTGGCAGGCAGCGCCTCGCGGAAACCCCAGCCCTTTTCCGGCCGATGATCCGACACGCTCCGCAATCCATGCACGGCCTCTTCTCCCAGGCGCGCGCGCAAACGTTCCAGAAAACCCTGGTCTTCATGCTGCTGCGGGACGAAAAGATCTTCGTGGATTTTGTCTGCGGCCTGCCAGTCATCCACTCTCAACTCCATTTCCACCACGGCCTCGGGCAGTTGCAGGCGCTCCAGATGCTGGCGAAGCAATTCCAGAAAATGTTCCGCCCGCTTATCGGGCCTGAGCATGCCTTGCTCCAGTTGCGAAGGCGGCGCTTCCCGATGCAGAAAGCGCCAGTGCAGTTGCTGGGTCACGGCATCCCGGCCATGCAAAAAATCGCTCAGGGAGTTCAGCAGGCGCCGGGCGGGAAATTGCAGAACCTGTGCCTGGTCAATCTCCGCCAACAGCAACAGAGACTGCTGAAAATGTTCTGGCGGTTGCCACAAGGGACGCGGATCCGGCATTCGTCCCAACAGACGATCCAGCAACAGAACCGCTTCCTGCCCCACCCTGCGCGCCAGTTCCGGCCGGGGCAGTTCCAAGGCTTCACCAATAGTGGACAGGCCAATTCCCTGCATCAAGGTCAACAATTTCCTGTTCCGGGTCAGATGCGCCAGGGAAATATCTCTCAATACGCCCTGAAGATTCTCCGTTCGTCTCACCCGGGTTCCCGGTCGCAGGCGCGCGAGCAAAGCCGCTGCCCCGGGAGAAGGCGCCAGGGCATGATATTCCACGGCAGCAGGCGCCCGGGGATCATTGCGGAGCTTTTCCAGCAAAACATCGATCCCGCCAAAAAGTTTCGCGCTGCCGCCCACTTCCAGGAGCAACAGGAGAGGATCAAAACTGATACGCGAACTGTAATTCCAGGCCCAGCTGGCAATCGTTTCCAGGCGTTGTCGCTCCCGCTTGTCGTCCCGCTCATGCAGGAGCAGGCCCGGATACAGTGCCAGAGCCGCATTCAAGGCCATGCCTGGTCGCACTCCCTGCTGTCGGGCAGAAGCATTGCAGCGGTCGATGATGTCCCATCCCTTTTGGCGCCGGATCACTGCCACAGGCGCGCTCTCCTCCCCACTCCAGAAAACATCCAGGGGCAGATCCGGAAAATAAAGAGCCAGCCATTGCATCACAGCAACAGCCTCCTTCCGCCCCAACCCGCCGGACGCTTGTGTACCTGCACTTCCAGTTTTCCTCCCGATGGCTGAACTTCCAGACGCAAGGCAGCCGTGGAGGATTGCCCCAGTGCTTTCCGGGAACGGAACAATACGCCCAGACAGTCGCCTTCTTCCGCCGCCAGTTGCAGTCGCCGGGCCTGAGCATTGGAAACAGACCGGGGCCACAACATCACCGCCGCACAATTGCCGGAACGCAAGGCCTGCTCCGCCGCCCACAGACCCTGATTCGCATCCCGTCCACGGATGAGCAGTATCCGGGAAACATCTAGGCCCCGTGCTGTCAGGGCCGGAACATAAGGCAGCCAGGGAGCATCCACCCAGGCCAGCCAGCGGGACTTTCTGCTCAGTTTCGCCAGTACCGGCAGCAACAGGGACAGCCCCGGCCCCTGGGACAATATCTCCACCAGAGCGCCCCTGGGCCAGCCACCACCAATGCTCTCGTCGAGACGCTCAAAACCGCTGGGCAGCACGGCCCTGGCGGTTGGCAAGGGCCCGTTTCTGCCCCGCCAGAGCAAGCCCTGCTGCAACAGCTCATCGAGATTTTTTGTTACTTCCGCTCCCATTTCCGAAAAAACCAATCTGACCATGATAGAGAGCATTTCGAAAAATCGAGATGCTCATGCGCACAAAGAGAAAATTCCACGGAAGGAATTTTTCGCAACCCAATATAGAACCAATATAGAACATATGCGGCAAAAAAACACCCTCCAGGTAGCAGGAAAACACCTTTTTCGCTTCTGCAAGGAAGCTCCCTGCCTGAATCACTCCGCCAGCCACATCATCATTGGCAGGGTAAACACGGCAAGCAATACCTGCATCGTAATCAGATTGGCCATGAGAGGCGCATCTCCTCCCATTTGTCGGGCGAGGATGAAGGAAGAGGCCGCCGTGGGCACGGCTCCGGCAATGACCGCCACGGTACGCGCCACTCCCTCTATGCCGAACAGCCAACAACCGAGAAACATGAGTCCGGGCATGACCAGCAGACGCATCATGGAACCAAAACCCACCAGAATACGGTTCTGCAACACCAGGTGAATATTCAACCCCGCCCCCACGGTCAACAGTCCCAGTCCCAGAGCACCACCACCCAGGATATCCAGCACATCGTACAAAGGTTCCGGCAGGCTAATGCCGGCAAGGTTCAGGAAGGCTCCCATGGCGCAGGCCAGAATGAAAGGGTTGCGCAACAACTTACCCGACACATCCTTCAAATTGCTGTCTGTCGTACCAAAATGCGCCAGTACCGCGACATTGATGATGTTCAGGGGCGGAATGATTACGGCCATGGTAATGGCCATCCAGCTCACCCCGGCATCACCGTACAACAGGCCGACGATGGAGAGGGCAATGAAACCATGCCAACGGGTTGCCCCCTGAAACAGGCTGCTGAAGGCTGCAGATCCTACGCCAAAACGCTGCAACAGAGGATGAAACAGCAACAGCAAAAGACTCATGGCACCAATGGCAAACAGCAAGGCGCCGGAAAAACCCAAAACCTGGCTTGCCCCCAGTTTTGCCGTGGCCAGGGTCTTGACCAGCAGTACGGGAAACAATACGAAATAGCACAGGTTCTCGAATCCTCGCCAGGCAGCTTCCTCGAACACGGGCAAACGCCTCAGCAGCACTCCCAGGAGGATGATGAGAAATACAGGCAACAGGGCACCAATGACGGAAATCATTTTTCCGCAGCCTTGCTCCCACCATGATGAGATGACAGATCCCGAATGAAATCCTCCGCCAGCGCCCGATAGATGGGCTGCGGATTGATGAGTTTGGAAATGCCGTCCGCAATCAGGGCCACGGCCATTACCGGCAACAGGATGCTCTGATTGTCTGTCATTTCCATGATGATGATCACTGCCGTCAGGGGCGTCTGCACCACACCGGTGAAATAGGCGGCCATGCCCAGCAAGGCTACCGTGGCCACAGTCACATCCGGCAGCCACTGGGAAAGCTCCGCTCCCAGGCCGGCGCCAATGGACAGGGAAGGCGCGAAGATACCGCCAGGGATGCCACTCCAGTAGGACAGCAGGGTAGCCAGGTATTTGAAGATCGGATAGCCTTCGGAATCCAGGCCTATGCCCATGAGGGCGGTCTTGGCTTCGGTATAACCCGTTCCCCAGGTCTGCCCGCCAGACATCAGGCCGATGGCCGCCAGCAATACGCCGATGACCAGCGCCAGCAGATAGGGATGACGGCTGCGCCAGGGACGCAGGAAACGCCCCCCATACACCAGGAACGCACTGAAGGAGCCACCTGCCAGCCCACCCGCCACACCACAGAGAATCACGGCGGAAAAAATCTCGGGGAACTCTGCCTGCGCGAAAACCGTGCCGAAATAAGCATAGTTGCCATTGATGGCCAGTGCGGTGATGCCCGCGATGATCACCGCGGTGAATACCGTGCCATTGGTCTTTTCCTCGAAATTCTTGGCCATCTCCTCTATGGCAAACATGACGCCCGCCAGGGGGGTATTGAAGGCCGCCGCCAGTCCGGCCGCCCCCCCAGCCAGAATCAGCCCGCGACTGATGTCGTGATGAGGGAAACGGGCAAAGCGGGTCAGAGCGAAGGAGATGGACGCCGCGATGTGGATGGTCGGCCCTTCCCTTCCGATGGAAGCGCCACAGAGCAGGCCGAGCACGATCATGATGCCCTTGCCAAAGGCTATGGGCAGGGACAGCAGCCTGTGACGCAGGTGCTTGTGCCGTTTGATGTGCAAGGCGGCAATGGCCTGGGGAATGCCACTGCCTTCCGCTCCCACAAACAGATTACGGGTCATCCATATGATGAACACCAGCCCAGCGGGAGTAATCAGAAAAGGCAACCAGGGGCGGGCATCTATGGCGTGCAGAAAAGTCTCGCTGGCCCAGTCACTGCCCATGGCCAACAGGCTGGCGGCGATGCCCACGAGAATGGCGCCCATGAGGAACACGGCCCGGGTACGCCATACACGCCGGGACATGAGCTGCCTGCCGGATTGTCGGAGCCGCTTGCGATACATGTCGGATTGATGCAAAGGGATGTGATGTAAGGCTTCATTATCCGCCAGATGGTGGGAAAGGCAATGACTCAGCTCAAATCAAAAAAACCATTCATGGCAATTTTTCCCTCACACCATTAAAATACGCGCCACCTGACTCACGGGGATCCCGATTTTTGAGGATGTCCTCACAAGATTTTTCATCATCTGAATTTACTGGAGAATTCCACAATGAGACTGATTCTTTTGGGCGCCCCCGGCGCCGGCAAGGGTACCGTTGCCAAAATGCTGACCGCCATCGACGGCTCCGTACAGATTTCCACCGGCGACATCCTGCGCGCCGCGGTCAAGGAAGGCACCGATCTGGGCAAGGAGGCGCAAGGCTACATGAGCCGTGGCGAACTGGTGCCTGACGCGCTGATCATGGGCATCATGGGCGAGCGCCTGCTGGAAGACGACTGCAAATCCGGCTTCCTGCTGGACGGTTTCCCGCGCACCATTCCCCAGGCCGAAGCCCTGAAGGAGCTGCTGACCAAACTGAACATCGAGCTGGACGGTGTGGTCAATCTGAACGTACCCCGCGACGTGATTCTGGATCGCCTCACCACCCGTCGCACCTGTGAGGACTGTGGCGCCATCTACAACGTAAAGAGCAATCCACCCAAGGTGGAAGGCGTATGTGACAAGTGCGGCGGCAAGGTCGTACAGCGCGAAGATGAAACCGAAGAAGCCATTTCCAAGCGCCTGGATGTGTTCAATGAACAGACCGCGCCTCTGGTAGGCTTCTATGAAAAAGAAGGCATGCTCTGGGACATCAATGCCACTTCCAGCGACGAAGTGGTTGCCGTGATCAAGGAGAAGCTGGGCATCGCCTGATCCCTTCCCTGATCGATTTTCCCCCAGGCCGCCAACAACCTGTTGGCGGCTTTTTTATTTTTTCAAAATACCCTGATCTTTCATTGCAGGAGCAGATATGGGGAGGGATTGCCGAACCGTCGCCACATCATCTGCCGGTGGAGCTACAGACATGCCGGAAGCCATCGGCTCGCGGTTTTCCACTGCAGAAGGTGAAACGGGAACCGCAGCACCGTCCGCAGGGGGGCGCAGCGTCCCTTCCAGAGGTTGATGCAAAGGCGAAACCGGCCTGCTGATCTCGCGCATTTTCAAGGTCTTGTTTTCCTTCTTCGGTTCTGGCGGCACGACACTCTCTTCCATCGCTTCCAGATCCTTCTGTTCCTTCATGGGGCGCCAGCCATGTTCCGGTTTGTCGGATATCGGCGCTTTCACATCGTCAATGGGAACGCTGGGCGGCGGCACCACTTCCACGGGTCTGCCCCTTTCCATGGGCTCCGGACGCAATTGCCCTGGCTGCCGGGCTGATTCCTCCTGTTTCTTTCCCTGGTAGTAATCCGCATTGGGCCAATCATCGCCAGGCGGCCTGATCAGCTCTTGCCTGAATTGATGGGTGGAAGGTTTACGATAGCGTTGTAGCTGCTGATAATCAGGATAGGGGCGCAGCCCCTGCCCCGTGGTGCTGTACCATTCCGGCTTGCCATGGCTGGTGCCGGGATATACACCGCCAGGAGGTGGCCAGTTGATGGAGCCCGGACCTTCCGCCGAGGGGTAGCCTCCCTCCCCCAACACCAGTCCGGGAGCCACCAGGCCAAGCATCATTACACCAACAGCCGTTATACGCATTTCTCCTCCTCCTGCCCGCAGCGGGTTTTCCGAATTTACCACAAAGGCGGCTGTTCATGCATCCGTGGCAATCCCCCGAACAAGCGACCGCTTCAGCACCCCGCCAGAGGATCATCCGGATCCACGCCTTCCATAAAGGGCAGATGCCTTTCACGATGAGTCAGCTGATAGACCAGGCCAATCCAGTTGGCCACCACCGCCTCGGCGGTATCATGCCAGATATTGTCGATACGACCCGCCACCAGCCTTTCCGGAAATTCGGGCAGTTTCTCTCCAGCCTCTCTGGCTCGCTGCAGACGCCAGGCATATTCATCGAATATGGCCTTTTGCTGCAGGCTGAAATAATTGTCCGGCATGGGCGGATATTCTGTCAGCTCTCCCGCCATCCAGCGCAGCACCTCACGCTTGTACTCCTTGAGCAAAGATACGGTGTCATATTCCGGATGCCCCTGAAAAAATACAAAGCGCAGGCCGTCCGGACTGGTGGCCAGATGCACCCCAATCTCCTCGCTTTCTACCAGCACCCGCAGATCCGCCGCATGAAACTGTTCCGGCGTCACCGCATTCCAACGGGAATGCGGCACATGAAAACAACTGTTCACATCCCCCACCAGGGGATGGGTCTTGTCCACCACCCGATGCGGAAATACACCCCAGATCTTCCTCTCCTGAGGCTGGCGCTGTTGTCCATAACGAAATTGCAGTACCGCGTGCGTGGCAAGACAGGAACACAGGGTGGAGGTCACATTCTCCCAGGCCCAGTCGATCACCCTGATCAGCGGCTCCCAGAACGGCTGATTGGCCAGTTCCGGACCCGTGACATTGGCGCCGGTGATGATCAGGGCATCCAGTCCCTGCTCGCGGATCTCGTCGAAACTTTCATAATAGGCATCCACATGCGCCTGCGCTTCGGAACTGCGCGGCAGTTCCGGCAGGGTAAAAGGATGCACATAGAACTGTGCGATGGGATTACTTTCTCCCACCAGACGAAAGAACTGGCGCTCGGTGGCCGCCAGCGCCTTGTCCGGCATCATGTTGAGCAGTCCGACATGCAGCTCGCGGATATGCTGGTGCATGGCGCGCCCGGAGGGCAGCACCAGCAAACCTTCCTCACGCAGCCGGGCAAAAGACGGCAGTTGGTTGTGGGCAACCAGAGGCATCAGTCTTCCTCCCTGGCAATGGCCGTTTCCAGCAACTGCAGAAATCCGGCCTCGCTCTTCACCTGGGACAACTCCCTTGAAGTCACTGTATAGCCCTCTTTGGCAATCTTTTCGTAGCGTGGAATGCGCGAGTGGAACAGGCGCGGGAATACCCAACGGGTAAAATCATCCGGATCCATTTGCGCCGCATACTCCAGCTGCTGTTCCCGCAGGTAGATATCCAGTTGCTCCAGGAGGAACTCGGGGCGGTAGTAAAGGGGCTTGGGAGCCGACTGGGCGCGGGCAATGAGTTGCTTCTCCTGCTCTTCATCAGTGATCTTGATGTACAGAATCAGGGTATGTTCAGCGAGCAGCTCCACGACACCAGGCTCATCCAGCTCACACAGGCTGCCACCCATGTCATTGATGAAATGCTTGTATCCATAGACTTCCTGCGCCTTGCGAATGAAGTCAGGCACATCCCTTACGGCGGCAATCTCGGCTTCCCGGTATTGGGCCTGGCGACGGACAAAATCCTCCAGCGGCACCCCGCCCAGCTCCGGGTTCCCCAGCTTCCCGACAAAACTCAGCACCGGCCCCAGATCATCCACCTTGATATTGTTGCGAATGTAGATCCAGTCCTTGCGCAGCAGATCACGCAAAAACGGCTGGCGCATGGCCTGCGCCTTGACCAGATCCAGAATCAGCTCATCCAGATAACGGGTGCCAATACGGTAGTCGCCGGAATAGTGGAACCAGTCATGCTGGCGCAACATGTTGGAGATATAGGTCTTGCCCACACCGGACATGCCCAGCAGGGTGATCTTCTTGTGCTCCCAGTTGCGGAAGGTTTCAGGAGTGAACTTCATGCGTTATCCAAATACGGGGCTGATGCCGTATTATGCTATTTATGACTGGGCAAGTGAATCCGTACCGGAAAATTCTGGGCTGGCTGGGAAAGCAGATGGAGGACATGCGCCTGCATCTGGCCCGGCCCGATGCCCTCATCCAGTTGGCGCTGCTCGGCCTGCTTACCGGTCTGCTCGCCGGCGGGGTCATTGTTCTGTTTCGGGTGCTGGTGGAAAACATTCAGAATCTGGTTCTGTATGGCAAGGGAGCGGACGCTTTCGAAACCCTCTCTCTGCTGGAACGCTTTACCTATCCGCTTCTGGGCGCCATTCTGCTGGCCCTGATGTTCCGCTGGTTCGCCAAGGGCCTGTATGTGCTGGGAGTGGCCCGGGTGCTGGAGCGCATGGCTTATCACCAGGGGCACCTGACCACGCGTGGCTTCCTGCTGCAATTCCTGGGGGTAGCCATTGCTCTGGTGAGCGGACATTCCGTGGGACGCGAGGGCGCGCATATCTTTCTCGGCGCAAGCACCGGCAGTCTCCTCGGACAGAAGCTGGAATTACCCAACAACGCCGTGCGCACCCTGGTGGGCTGCGGGACGGCCGCCGGCATTGCCGCCTCTTTCAACACTCCCCTGGCAGGGGTGATCTTCTCCCTGGAAGTCATCATGATGGACTACCAGCTGGCAAGCTTCATTCCCGTTATCCTCAGCGCGGTTACGGCCACCGTGGTGTCCAATATGGCGCTGGGCAATGCCGCCGTATTCAGCGTCCCCCTGATGGAACTTGCCAGTCTGAAGGAAATCCCCCTGGTGATCATGCTGGGCCTGCTCAGCGGCGCCCTGGCGGCTGGTTTCATTCGTCTGGTGCGCGGCATTGCCAGCCAGGGAAAAAGCTGGCCCATCGAAGGACAAATGCTGGCCGCCGGGCTTTCCACCGCACTGTTGGGAATGTGGATACCGGAAATCATGGGCATAGGTTATGACACCATCAACCTGACCCTGGTGGGCGGGTACGGCGCAGGTATTCTGTTACTCATGGCCGGTGCCAAGCTCATCGCCACCAGCATCTGTTCTGCCCTGAACGTGCCCGGAGGAATGATCGGGCCGTCATTCTTCATCGGCGCCACCCTGGGGGGCGGCTTTGGCCATATTCTTGCTCACTGGCTGCCCGGCCTGGAGATACAACCCGGCATCTATGCCATGCTCGGCATGAGCGCTGTCATGGGCGCCAGCCTGCAGGCGCCCCTGGCGGCGCTCACCGCCCTGCTGGAGCTGACGGACAACCCGCAGATCATCATGCCCGGCATGCTCGTGGTGGTCATCGCCGGACTCACCGCAAGTGAAATCTTTGGTCAGGAATCGCTGTTCCTCACCATGCTCAAGGCCAAGGGACTGGACTATCGCCAGCACCCCGTACTCGCAGCCTTGCGCCGGGTTGGCGTGGCCAGCGTCATGGACAAGAGCTTTGTCCGCAGTCAGCGCCTGATCACTCTCGAAGAAGCAAGGAAACTGATAGAAGGAAAGCCCCGCTGGATTGTCATCGTGGAAGACAGGAAACCGCTTTCCATTCTTTCCGGCATTGCTTTGGCCGGGTACCTGGAAGCACACCACGACGGTGAACTTCAAGACACTGCCGATCTTCCTCAAACATCGAATCAGACAGATTCGCAAGCCCTCGTCGATCTGCTCACCATCCCGGGAAAACGCCTGGAGCTGGCGCCGATACAATTGCATGAAACCCTGCAAGAAGCACTGGAGCGGCTGGACAGGGGAGAAGGAGAAGCACTCTATGTAAGGCGCATGTCCGCGCCGGGGATCTGGCGCATCTATGGCATTCTAACCCGTGAACAGATAGAGTCTTCGTACCGCCTATGACGACTCCACGACGACAGTACCCCCAACAAGACGCGCTTCCATTTCCGACGCCGACAAGGGCTTGTCAAACAGAAAGCCCTGCATGTAATCACAGCCGATCTCCTGAAGAAACAGGCGCTGCTCTTCGGTTTCCACACCTTCGGCAACCACCGCTATCCCCAGGCTATCGGCCATGGCGACAATGGCCGTGACCAGGGAAACATCATCCCGGTCATCCGGTATGTCGCGAACGAAACTGCGATCCACCTTGAGCGTATCCACGGGAAAACGTTTCAGATAACTCAGGGAGGAATAGCCGGTGCCAAAATCATCGACCGCCAGTTTTACACCACAGTTCTTGAGTGAATACAGCCACTCTGTGGCCTGATCAGACTCCCTGAGCAACAGATTTTCCGTAATCTCCAACATCAGATACTGGGGATCCAGCCCGCTTTCCCGCAAAACGCGTTCCAGGGTTTTGCTGTTGAACCCCTTTTCTCGCTGCCGTGCAGACAGGTTCACGGAAAGACTGATGAATACCTGATGCCGTTTTTGCCATTGCCGGATCTGTCGACAGGCCTCGGCGAATATCCATTCGCCAAGTTCACTGATGAGGCCGCTTTCTTCCGCCAGGGGAATGAACTGGTCGGGACCGATCATCCCATGAACCGGATGCTGCCAGCGCATCAGGGCTTCCACACCGACCATTTCATTGCTGTATGCCTCAATGATCGGCTGATAATAGACCCGCAGCTCACCATTCCCAACCGCATTGCGCAGGTCCTGCTCCAGCGCCACATGACGCTTTACCCGATCCTGCATTTCCTGTTCGAAGAACTGGTAGTGATTACGTCCTCTGGCCTTGGCCTGATACATGGCCATATCGGCATTGCTGAGCAGGCTTCCCACCATGCTGTCCTCGTCCTGATTTTCGGCATCCACATCTGCGGGAAAGAGCGTGATGCCAACACTGGCGCCGATGGAAATCTTTCGCTCGCCAAGAGTGAAGGGTCTGGACAGCAGATCGATGATCTTTTGTGCTATGGCAGCTGCGGCATCCGCGCTGTTCACACCCAGCAACAGGACCACGAATTCATCACCACCAAAACGGGACACCGTATCTGCCTGCCGGAGTTCCGTTTCCAGCCGCTCTGCCGCCGCCTTCATCAGTTCATCACCCACCACATGCCCGTACAGGTCATTCACTGCCTTGAATCGGTCCAGGTCGATGAACAACACGGCAAACTCCACTGTGCTACGCCGGGCAAGCAAGGCATTCTGGCGCAACCTGTCCATGAGCAAGGTGCGGTTGGGCAGACCGGTGAGCAGATCGTAATTTGCCTGATAGAGGATTTTCGCCTCATTGGCACGACGCTGGGTAATGTCCTCCTTTACCCCGATATAGTAGGCGATCTTCCCTTCATCATCCCTTACCGGCGAGATGCGCGCCGACTCCCAGTAATAGCTGCCATCCTTGCGCTTGTTGTGAAACACGCCCCGCCACTCCTTTCCGGCACTCAGTTGGCGCCACATATGGGCATAATCTTCCTTGCTTTTGTCACCGCCCTTGAGAATGGAAGGCTTCTGTCCTATGGCTTCTTCCCGGGTGTAGCCTGAAACTTCTTCAAACTTTGGATTGACATATTCGATGACCCCCTGGGTATCCGTGATGACTACCGAGGCAGGACTCTGGTCCAGAGCGCGTCCGAGCTTGCGCAGTTCCTGTTCCGCCTGCTTGCTACTGGTGATGTCCGTGCGTACACAGACCATACCCCCTTCCTTGGTGCGGCGGTTACTTGCCAGATACCATTTCTCCCGGCCCACCCGTTCTACATGATACGGCTCTGTCGAACGAGGTGGGATTCCTTTTTCACAGGAAAGAGGCTTGGCATCCATGCCGGTGCAGGAAATTTTAGAAGCATTCAGCTCACACATGGCTTCGAAAGTCAGCCTGGTCTTCAGGGGCTTTTCCAGCCAGGGGTAAAAAGAAAGGAAAGTCGCATTCCACAAGACCAGTTTCCCCTCGCGGTCGAACAGGGCAAAGGCTTCGCCCAGGCTTTCTACCGCATCCTGCAGGCGGTCCCGGGACTGTTCGGCCACATGCCGGGCCCTGGCCAGGCCATTCAGGGTTTTCCACAGCCAGGCCAACAACAGCAATACGACCGAAAGGAGCACTACCCCAAGCCACAAAGCGTTGCGGTCGTCTTTCTCGCGCTGCGCAACAACAGCCTCGCGCAGTCGGGCATGCCTGGCCTTGATATCCAGGGAGGCAATCTCCTTCTGCAAATCGCCGATCATGGCGACATTGCGCAGGATCACTTCCACATGACGCAACAATCTGCCGATCTCCGGATTCGTTTCCCCCTGTTCTTTCAGCTGTTCCAGGGTTTTCCGAATACTGTCAACCGTCATCTTGTCAGGGAACAGATAATGGGTGTAGACATCCACCGGCAATGAATACAGCTTGTCATTACGCCCGGCTTTCACCGGCAGCTGATTGCTGACCTCCAGCAAATCAGGAAGATAGAGCAAGCTGTTTCTGACCTGCGCCACATGAGACTGGATGCGCTCCACAAGCTGGCGCTTGCTCTGCAGCGCAGAGAGATAGTCTTGCAAGCGGGAGGAAAACAAGCGCGCATAGCGATCCCCGAGGAAGGCATCCTGCTGCTGCACCTTCTGTGACAACTCACGGATTTTCTTGCTCGACTGGATCAGGGAATCATAGTGCGGCAGATGAAAGGAAATAATCCGCTCCATCTCTCTCTCCAGCCGGATATCCTGTTCCTGTATCTGAAAAAGCAGGTCATACAGCCGGCTGCGCTCCTTGAGCAATTGGAATTGGTCATACAGATAGAAGGACGACAGGATCACGAGCACCAGAACCAGCAGCATCCCTCGGCGAATATCCGGACGCCTCATTCAGCGACCTCGAGCAATGGGTGTTGTCCCGCAAGAGCATGAAGGAAAGCCTTGATATCCTGAACATCCCGGGAAGGTATGTCGCGCCCCAACTGATAGCGCCCCATGACGACGATGGCTTCTTCCAGGGTCTTCGCGCTGGCGTCATGAAAATACGGTGCTGTCCAGACGGCCAGGCGCAAACTGGGAACCTTGAAGACATGCATGTCATCCTCTCTGCCCGTCACATTGAAACGCCCCTTGTCCACCTTGTTCAATGGTGTTTTTCGATCATTGAAGTAATCACCCATGACGCCCATGGAAGCATAGATATTGCCACCCACGGCCTGTCCCTGATGACAGGCGATGCACCCATAGTTCTTGAACAGCCTGTACCCCCGCAACTGCTGTTTGCCAAGTGCGCTCTTGTCCCCCTTCAGCCATCTGTCCATGGGAGAATCCAGGGCAACCAGGGAACGCATGAAATCCGCCAGCGCCCGGGAAATGCCATGCCGGCTGATGCCTTCCGCGGGAAAGGCTTTTCCGAATGCGCTTGCCAGAGACTCATCCTTTTTCAGCCGTGCAATGACTTCCGGCCAGTTGCCGCCCATCTCCAGGGGATTTTGCAACGGAAAGCTCACCAAAGACTCCAGGGTGGCGGCACGCCCGTCCCAGAAGTAGGAGATATGAGTGTTGAGGTTGTACACCGTAAGAGCATTGATTTTTCCCAGCTGCCCGCGAATTCCCACGGACACCGGCATGTTGTCACTGCCGCCAAGCGCCAGCTTGTGGCAATGTGCGCAGCTTACGGTGTTGTCCCCGGACAGGCGCGGATCATGGAAGAGCTTTTCTCCCAGGGCCACGATTTCGGGATCCAGCCCCGAAACCGGCTGCAATGGCTGAATGGGCTCTATGACGGACGCCCCTCGCGCGTTCGCAAACAAGCCGGCAACCAGCAATGCCCAGCTTCGTCTCAACAAGCTATGCCCAATATTGCCGATTTTCATCCTTCACTTGCAAATGGCATGCAAACCCCTTTTCCATTCATCTCCCTATCCTTTCAGCGGTCTCATCACAGCTATCTATATATTTCATTTCCGGCCACATATCAATCCCGGGTCTGTCGGAAACCCCGTTGATCATGTATCCGCCGGCATGCCCTGATCCAGCTATCTTTTCCCGGTACCGCGCCTTTCCCCCAGTTCGTACAATATCAGCCCGGACAGAATCAACAGGGTTCCGGCCAGCACCATCCAGGTCAACTTTTCTTGATTGAGCCAGCGTCCCAGCCAGAGTGCGATAATTGGTGTCACCAGGGTAAGCAAGGCAACCCGGGTGGCATCCACATGCCGAAGCACATAATAGAAAGCGCCAAAGCCAAGCACCGTTGCCACCGATCCCAGATACAAAATGGAAAGAGCGGCCTTGAGGGGAACCGTCTCCGGCCACTGGCCATCCGACAACCACCAGCTCAACAGGTACAGGGGCACTGCCACGACCAGGGCGCCGGCGGTAATCTCCACACCATTTCCCTGCCAGCCCAGCGCCTTGGTCCAGACCGTGCTGATGGAATGCAGGGTTACGGAAACCATCAGGGCGGCTACACCCAGCCAGGCAGTGGGAGAAAAATGCAGGCTGCCCCAGAAAACCACCACCAGTCCGGAAATCCCGAGAATCACGCCAAGCAGACGTACACCGCTCAGCGCCTTCTCTCCCAGAAAACGTCTTGCCATGACCCCCGTCATGATGGGCGTCAGACCGAACAGCACCGAAATCCAGCCCGAAGGGATGTATTGCGCTCCCCAGTACACACAGATCATTGCGCCAAATATGCCCAGTCCGGCCGCGAGGTAGGTCTGCAGCGCCTTTCTGTGGGTATGCAAGGACAAGCCCATGAAACGCAGCAGCAGCAGACTGATGAACAAACCGATCACCATCCTGGAAGTTACTCCGAACAGATAATCGACCTCCGTGGCACTCCACTGAATGGACAGGGGAGTGGTACTCCAGATCATCATCACAGCCAGATAGCTGGCCTGAATGCGCCGCTTCAGTTCCATGCACAGATCCGATTATCGTTTACAATAAATAGCTTTATGTTTATAATGTTAATCATTGATAAATAATGTTTTAATTTCCAAATATCCCGCCTGCAGAAGGGTTTTTCGCGTCCTGCGGACTTGAACCAGACGGCTACTTCGGGCAACCTTACCGGTTCATTGTCCAATTGAACAGCGGTCAGTTCCCGATGTTTCCCCGAATCTCGATTTCGGGTTTCGCGGTGCTACCCGGAGGTAAAGAGATCATGGATCTCCAAAGGGCTCTCGGTCTGGGGCAGCCAGACACAAGCGCAAAAAAAGAACGAAAAAAGCTGCACATGTACATCAACCTCAAGCTCGCCTCTTCCGGCCAGCCTACCTGTGCCGACGGCTATGCCACGGCTTTTCTCTCCACCGCAGATGATCTGTTGCGCACCTACCGGGAAAAAAACCGGCTGCTCACAGATTACCGCTGCCCGGTGGACCAGCGCATAGAAAACTATCTCCAGGACTATCTTGGCGACCTGGGCATGGAAGTTCCTCGCCTGCCCAGCAATACCTTCGTCCTGGATCGTCACGGCGTGGCCAGGGAACTGTCCCTGCCCATGGGCAAGGATGAATTCAAGTCCGATATTGTATCCAGTTATCGGGTGAAGCAGGGTGTGCTGCACAATCCGGCCAGCGACCGGCGCACCACCAAGGGCTCTTTCCACATCGCCGAGGGTGGCCTGCCGATTCCCGGCGACAAGAAAGCCGTCCCCCGGGAGGTTTTTGCCACCATGCTCAGTCGGGCCATGAATCCCCCGGAGTCCCTGCTTACCATTCCTTTCACCGCAGAGGAAGAAACTCCGGCACGCATGTTCGTCTCCCTGTTGCTGCGTCCCGTGGTTTGTCCGGAAATTCCCGGCATGGATGCGGAAAAAACCATGGAAATCCGCTTTTTCGCACCGGGCAACCTGGTGAGCAATCTGGATTTCGTGGAAAGCATATTCGGCAACGGCGGCAACCCCTATCTGCCCAAATTCGACGCGGCCCTCGATGTCGAACACTGGACCGGCCACACCGGTTGCGTGATTCTGGCTCCCCATCTGGTGAATTTCACCAAGAAAGAACTGGGATTGCCGCACTGGGACGACGCCAACGAGCGGCAACGTCGCGAAGGCATGTGCTGGAAAACAGAGGACGAACGGTACAACGATGGCCAGGCCTTCAAGATCACCGCAAGGGATGAACGCGGCATCATCGTCACCATTCTCGCGGACAATTATTACGGCTATTGCAAGAAGGAAGTGAAAACCCAGATTGGTTATTCGGCCAACCTGTTCGGCCTTGCGGAAGAGGAACATGCCGGCGGCGCCCTGGCCTTTCCCCGTCGCAACCATGGCGAGGAATATGGCGTGGACAGCCGTACCCGTGATCCGAATTACAGCTTCGAGGACATGGTCAGGAATTATGGTCCCCTGATGAAGGTGAAATCCAGGGGTTACGCCATCGACCGCAAATTCCCGGACGTCATCTATGTTCCCCAGGATCTGCGCATGGATCTGAACAAGCAGACCATTACCTGGTGGAAAAACGGGGAAAAACAGCAGATTCGCCTTCAGCCGGGCAAGATTTACATACAACCCAACGGCTACAAGATCGAGATGAAAAAACATCCCGGAGCGCCTTCCTGGCGACTGGTGGGCATGGATCCGGAAGGCACCTTCTGTCACAAGCCCAGCACGGTATCCGGTGGCGGCAAGTCCGAAATATCCAAGTCCCTGAATGATGCGGTGATCTACTCTCCGCTGTTCGTGGATGATTTGCAGGCCGATCTGGATCGGGTGCAGGAAATCTTCGACCGGGATTACACCACCCGCTTCAAGCCGGGCCATGAGGACGAGGACCGCGACCCTACGCGCAAGCCGCTTTCCGAGGAACGCAGTCTGGGATCTGTTATCAAGTTGCTCACCCCTTCATCCAGCTACACGGATGAATATAATGAATGGCTGGAATCCATTCCGCCACGCATCCTGGCTCTGGTGCTGATGATCAAACGCTTCTACCGCCAGGAATGGGGCAACCAATGGCGTCAACATCTCACCGTGGATGTAGTGGATGGCGCGCCTGGCCATGAGCTCAAGCTGCATGACCGCAAAGTCATCGCCTCCTACCTTCGGGTAGGCTTCGACCGCGCCAACAAGTGGCGGGTATTCAAGGTTCGCCAGGATTTCATTGCCGCGGAAAAAATACAGATGGAAGATGACATCAGCGCTTCCGTAGTGGTGCCGGTGAAGGCCATCAGCCATTGCCGGCCGGGTGATGAGCACCCACACAGCGTCAAACTGGTAAAAAACTGCGAATATCGCCTCTTCCAGCGTCCCGATGACGCCGTGATTCCCGGCTACGACCGGCAAACCGAAAAAGACATGGCGCAACCGGGAAATTTCCTGGCCAACTATGAGCCCTTGCACGGCAGCTCCCTGGCAGCCGTAGTGGAAGATGTAATGACCCTGTGCAGTTTCACTCCTCCCATGCGCAAACTGCTGGAGGCGGCATACAAGAAAGGCAAGGGTTATGTGGTGTCATCCGCCCATCCCCGCTTGGTGGATGGCAAACCATCCAAAAATCCCCGCTATCTGCAGACCCGCCCGGATCTCACCGACCCGGTGCGCAAGTATGTGGCTGAGCTTGGCGCGCGCCTGCATCGCAAGCTGCCCCTGGGCGAACCCCTTTGCCAACCGGTGGATGCGGTGCTGGCCGGACGGCGCAACAATCCACCGGAACCGGGCATCCGCCCCCTGGCGGTATACAACCCCATTCACTACCAGGAACTGCCCGAACTGTTCATGGATTTCATTTGCTCTCTCACGGGAAAATCCCCGTCCACCACGGGAGCAGGCAGCGAAGGTGCACTCACCAAAGGGCCTTTCAACGCCCTGCGGCCCACAGCGGATCTGAACAATGCCCTGGTTTCCTTCATACTTACCGGGTACGCCGGCTATTCCAGCTCCGCAGGTTTCATCGGCCCCGATCTGCGCGTGGATCACGACATCAGTCTGCTCATACCCGAAATCTGGGCGCGTCTGCACTCCAGCCAGCGGGATCCGCAAAACCTGATCGAGCACGGCTACCTGGAACCCCTGCAGGATTTCGAACACAAGGGCGAAAAAGTATTGGCCAGCCGTCTCGGCTACCGCATTACCGACCGCTTCGTACATGGTTTTCTGGGCAAGATCTTCGACAACCCCAACCAGGTATTCACGGAAGAGATTCTCAAGCCCGAGACCCAGGATCTGGACGTATTCGCCGATGGTGTGGCGAATATCGTGGAAGCCCAGCGCAAGGTCGCCCAGCGTTATCTGGACGATGGTTCCGTGGAAGAAGCCTGTCCGCCCCTGCGGGCCCTGCTGTACATCATGGCCACGGGTGAATACCAGGGCAGGGATGTGCATGATCCGGAAATTCGGGCCATGTTCACCCGTGAATCCCTGCTCGCCTCCGACTGGTATCACGAACGTTTGCGGGAAAAACAGCAGCGCGACATCGCTCTGTGGAAGCGGCATATCGCTTCCCTGGAAAATTTCCTGGCGCAACCCGGCTACGAAGACGAGGCGCGGCGCCTGAACATCGCCCATCGCCTGCAAAGCGCCCAGGCGCGCCTGACGCGCATACAAAGCCCGGAATATCTGGATTCCCTGGTAGGCACCATAGGCGCGGATCCATTACGCCCTTCTGCAACCGCGGGAGTGGCTGTCGGGGAAGAAAAGAAAGTAGCCTGAGCCGGCCCGGCGCTTGGCAGGATGTTGAAAAACCGTGTTTTTCAACCGTCTGTTAGCCAGAGAGGATCTGCACCCAGGTGTTGCAAAAACCGTTCGTGGGCGGCTTCCTCTTCCGCCGAGGCGCGCACCACCGCAAGTGCCGCCCTGTCCGAAGGAAGCCGGCGAATGGCCTGCCCTTCTGCCCTGCCCTGCTCCACTCCCTGTTCTTCCTGAAACAGGGTGGATTGCCCTCCGGTCATGGCCAGATAGACTTCCGCCAGAATCTCCGCATCCAGCAAGGCGCCGTGTTTCTGGCGCTGGGAGTTGTCGATATCATAGCGGCCGCACAGGGCATCCAGACTGTTGCGTTGTCCCGGGTGCTTGTTGCGCGCCATGACCAGGGTATCGGTAACCGTGCAATAGCTTTCCAGCGCTTTCCAGCCGCCCAGCCTTTTCAGCTCGGCGTCGATAAATCCCACATCGAAAGGCGCATTGTGGATGATCAGCTCGGCTCCCTGTATGTAGTCCATGAAATCCTGAACCACGTCCTCGAAACGCGGCTTGTCGCGCAGAAATTCATTGGTAATGCCATGCACTTCCACCGCGCCCGCATCGATTTCCCGATCCGGTTGCAGATATTGATGGAAGTCGTTGCCAGTGGGGCGACGATCGATCAGTTCCACACAGCCTATCTCTATGATGCGGTGCCCCTGTAAAGGCTCCAGACCGGTAGTCTCCGTGTCCAGTACGATCTGTCTCGACATGCCATTCATTGCAGTTCCTCTATGCCCCGATTGGCCAACTGATCCGCCCGCTCGTTTTCCGCATGGCCACTATGTCCCTTCACCCATTCCCAGCGCACATCATGCTCTTGCACCAACACGTCCAGCTGCTGCCACAGATCCGCATTTTTTACCGGTTTTTTCGCCGCGGTCTTCCAGCCATTGCGCTTCCAGTTGTGTATCCACTGGGTCATGCCGTTCTTCACATACTGGGAGTCGGTAACAATGGTGACCGCACTGGGCCGGTTCAGCGCCTGCAAGCCCTGGATCACCGCCAGCAATTCCATGCGGTTGTTGGTAGTGTCGTGTTCCCCTCCCCACAATTCCTTTTCCCGACCGCGATAGCGCAACAGCGCACCCCAGCCTCCCGGTCCGGGATTGCCCTTGCAGGCACCGTCAGTGTACAGCATCACCCTGCTTTCACTCATCTTTCAGTTCCCCAGGCATATGGGCCACCGGCTGCACCGGGCGTCCCGCCGGCGTTGACTTCAGTTTCCAGCGCATTCCAACCGGTGTCAGTGTGGATACCCTCTTTATCGCAACCATGACATAGACTCCGGAAAAACGGGGCAGGTACTGCTGGGACAGTTTGTCCATGCGTGGAAAACGCTGGCGCAGGAAGGCTTTTTTCCAGGGCGGGCGAAACAGCAGACTGTAGTTTTGTACGGTATCGAAACCGAGCAGGGAAACCCAGTCCTGCAGGCGTCTTGCGGAAATGAAATGGCCGCGCCAGGGAAGCTGTCGGCTCGCGCCCGGCAGATACCGTCGCAGCCCCCACAGGCTATACGGGTTGAACCCGGCAATGATCAGCCTGCCCTCGGGTATCAGTATGCGCTCAACCTCACGCAGTACCTGACGGGGATCCGGGGCAAAATCCAGAGTATGCGGCAGCACCACAGCGTCGATGCTGTCACCGGCGACGGGCACTGCGTCGGGATGGGCAACCAGCTGGCTTTCGGCGTCATGACAGGGGCTGACACGGTAAAAGCTGCGTACAGGAGAAGCCTGGGCATAGGACGGCATGTTACACAGCCAGCTCAGTTCCAACAGATAGTAACCAAACAGATTTTCTACGACCTGCTGCAACACCTCACGCTCATGTTCCAACACCATTTTTCCCATGTTGGATTCAAACCACCGGTTCAGTGCCTCAATCTGGCGCGTATATTCATCCGCCTGTTTCATGTCTGCATTGTAGAGCGTGAACAGTCAATGTGGAACCGGCGCCCCGTTTTTCGTATAGTTACAGCATCATACCTGACGTATCGCGTACTCTATGCTGTTCAGAACACTGTCTTTCCTCTTGATGCTGGTACTGCTGGGCGGTTGCGTGAGCAACCCCTCGAAAGACAAGGCCGCTGAAGCCATCATTCCCCAAGACGATCTGCCCGTGGTACTCACGGATGACTATTTCAATCCTCTGGGACTTCCGCGTCCTGAACTTCAACCACAAATGCCGGAAGAAACCGACCTGTGGAAACTCCTCACCCAGGATTACCGGTTACGGCAAATACAGCACCCCAGCATCGACCGGGAAGTAAAGCTCTTCCAGGCGCGTGGCGATTCCCTCACCCGGCAACTGCGCAAGGGTGAACCCTATCTCTATTATATTCTCCAGGAAGTGAAACGGCGCGACATGCCTGCGGAAATCGCTCTTCTGCCCGGCGTGGAAAGCGGCTTCCGCCCCACGGCCTATTCCCGGCATGGCGCAGCAGGACTTTGGCAGTTCATGCCCGCCACGGGCCGTTATTTCGGCCTGAAACAGGACTGGTGGTACGATGCCCGACGTGATCCGGTAGCCTCTACCAACGCCGCACTGAACTACCTGCAAAAGCTCAACAAGCGATTCAACGGCGACTGGCTGCTGGCCATTGCCGCCTACAACGCCGGCGGCGGCACTGTAGCCAGGGCCATACGCAAGAATCTGGAGAAGGATCAACCGGTGGATTTCTGGTCGCTGGACCTGCCCTCTGAAACCCGGGAGTACGTGCCAAGACTGCTGGCCCTGGCGCGCATTATCGACGATCCCGACCGATATGGCCTGGCCCTGCCGCCCATCGACAACGACCCCCGTTTCGTCAAAGTGGAAATCGGCGAGCAGATCGATCTCAAGGTGGCAGCGAAACTGGCCGGAATGAAACCGGAAGAATTGCTGCAATTGAACGCGGGATTCAATCGCTGGGCCACCCATCCCGAAGGCCCCCATTACCTGCTGCTGCCTGCGGACAAGGCTTCCACTTTCTCGCAAAAACTGGCGGCATTACCCGAAGATCAGCGCATGCGCTGGAGCCGTTATCGTATCCGTCCTGGCGACAATCTGGGGCGCATTGCGAGAAAACATGGCGTAACCGTGAAAGCCCTGATGCAGGCCAATCATCTGAAGAATCACCGTATTCGCGCCGGGGCGCATCTTCTGATTCCGCTGTCCACGGGCACTACCGCAATTGCCGCGTTCAACGCCATTCCCGGGGCACAGCGCAAACTCCGCTACCGGGTTCGGAAAGGTGATTCCCTGTACGCCATCGCCCGTCAGTTTGGCGTCAAAATTGCCGACCTGAAGAAATGGAACCGCCTTGCCAGCGACCGCCTGCGCCCGGGACAGAAGCTGACCGTAGTCAGAACCATGTAAGCCACGACAAACGCTATCGGAAACACGCCCTTTCATCTTGCCATGGATGAAAATTCCACATGGACATCGTGCCCGATGAGTGCCACACTTTGCGCAATTTATTCGATATTCTGAGGATTCTTCATGCGCAACTTATTCATCATGTTGCTCATTGCCGTCCTTGTGTATTGCGGCACCGTTTTGTCCCGCCCGGAAAATCTGGCGGATGAACAGGTTCTGCGTCGAGGCAACGGCGCGGAAGTCCAGACTCTGGATCCACACAAGGCAGAAGGCGTTCCTGCATCCAATATCCTGCGGGATCTCTATGAAGGACTGACCATAGAAGCACCGGATGGCAAGGTGATTCCGGGCACCGCCAAATCCTGGGAGATCAGCGATGACGGCAAGACCTACACTTTCCATCTGCGCGAGAATGCCAAATGGTCCAATGGCGACCCGGTCACCGCACACGACTTTGTATATGGTTTGCGTCGATCCGTGGATCCCGCCACTGCCTCCAAATACTCCCAGATCCTTGCTCCCATTCTGAACGCCGAGGATGTCATCGCCGGCAAGCAGCCGGTTGAGAACCTGGGCGTCAGGGCACTGGACGATCACACCCTGGAAATCCGGCTCAAGGCCAGTACGCCTTATTTTCTCGGCCTGCTCAATCACTCCAGCACCTATCCGGTACACAAGGCCAGCGTGGAAAAATACGGCAATGAATTTTCCCGTCCGGGGAAACTGGTCTCCAACGGCGCTTATGTACTCAGGGAATGGGTCATTCAGTCCCACATCAAACTGGAACGCAACACCAATTACTGGGACAACGAAAACACCATTATCGATACAGTCTATTACTATCCCATAGAAGATCAGTCCACGGAACTGAAGCGCTATCGCGCGGGCGAGATCGACCGTACCGAGGATGTCCCCAGCCAGCAGATCAAGTGGATCAAAAAAAACCTGCCGGATGAACTGCAGATCGCTCCTTACCTGGGCAGCTATTATTTCGGTTTCAACCTGACCCGCCCGCCATTCAAGGACAACCTCAAACTGCGCCGCGCCCTTTCCATGGCCATCAATCGGGAAATCATCACCGAAAAGATTACCGGCCTGGGGGAAAAACCCCTGTATTCCTGGGTGCCGCCGGGAATCAACGGCTATGCACCGGCAAAATTCGATTATGCCGACTGGCCACAAAAGAAACGTATCGAGGAAGCCCGCAGGCTCTACAGGGAAGCCGGCTATTCCAGAAGCAATCCCCTGACAGTGGAGATCCGCTACAACACCAGCGAAAACCACAAGAAGATCGCCATCGCCATTGCCGCCATGTGGAAGCAGGCGCTTGGGGTAAAGACCCGCCTGGTCAATGAAGAATGGAAAGTCTTTCTCGAAAACCGCAAGCAGAAACAGCTCACCCAGGTCTTCCGCGCTGGCTGGATCGGCGACTACAACGATCCATACAACTTCATGGAAATCCTTCTCAGCAAACACGGCCTCAACGATTCTGCCTACATGAACCCGGAATATGACGAGTTGTTGCACCAAGCGAGCATGGAAGCCGACCCGAAGAAACGCTTTCAGCTCATGCGTCAGGCGGAAGCCCTGGTGCTGCGTGACCATCCGGTCATACCCATTTACTCCTATGTCTCCAGCCACCTGATCAAACCCTGGGTGGGCAACTATGTACCCAACATACTGGACCACAACTACAGCAAAGATCTGTACATTCTCAAACACTAAGGAACAGCCCATGCGTAACATCACCAGATCCGCCTTTTTCCTCGTGGCAGGGCTACTCGGCCTTGCCTTTATGCCAGCTGCATCTTCCGCTGCGGTGAAACAGATATCCGACTACCAGCAGGCGGCAAAGGCAGCGAATGTGGTTTTTCAACTGCCGCACTGGGAAAAAACACCAGCTCAGATACAGGCAACCCTGGAAACCGCCATCTCCGTCTCTGATCAGCGGTTGGCGGCAATCATTGCGCGCAAGCCGGAACAGCGCACTTTCGCCAATACCATTACCGCCCTGGATCAGGCCTATTTTCCGGTAACCCTGGCCTCCGAACGCCTGGACGTCATTCAGGAAATCAGTCCGTCGAAGGAAATGCGTGATGTTGCCACGGCTGCCATACAGCGACTGGAAACCTGGTTTGTCGATACCAGCTTCCGCAGGGATCTGTATGAGACCATCAAAAGTTTTGCCGCCACCCATCCCCAGGTCAGCGGTGAAGACGCCATGTATCTGAAGACCGTCCTGCGCGACTACCGGCGTAACGGCATGGACCTTCCCAAGGAACAGCGCGACCGGCTGCAATTGCTGAAGAACCAGCTCAACGACCTGCAACTCCAGTTCAAACGCAACATATCCGCCGCCAAGCCCCTGGTGGAATTCACCCGTGAGGAACTCGAAGGCGTCAGCGAGGATTTCCTCAACAACAAGGCGGTGTTGGGAGAAGATGGAAAGTATCGGATCAATGCCAATGTCACCTGGCAGATTCTGGAAGTATTGCGCAATGCCAAACGGGAAGAGACGCGCAAGCGCCTGTCCATCGCACGCACCAGCCGGGTGCTCAAGGAAAACACGCCCTTGTTCGTGAAAATACTCAAAACCCGGGCGGAAATCGCCAGGCTGCTCGGATATGACAACTGGGCGGACTACCGTATTGAAATCAAAATGGCCAAAAATGGCAAAACCGCCTGGGATTTTCTGCAACAGCTCAAAACCGGATTGGAACCAAAATTCCGGCAGGAACTGGCGACCTACGCTCAACTCAAGGCCAGGGATACAGAAAATCCCGATGCAAAAATCCATTACTGGGATATCGGTTATTACAAAAACCAGTTGAGCAAAAGTCGTTACAAAATCGACAAGGACAAGCTCAAGGTCTATTTCGAGCTGGAAAACACCTTGCAGGGAATGTTTTCCATATTCGAAGAACTGTTCGGAATCCGTATTGAAGCGGTGGAAGCACCCTATAAATGGGTGGACGACCTGCGTCTGTATGCCATCACCGATGCTGCCAGCGGCACGCCCCTGGGCCTGCTCTACATGGATATGTTTCCCCGGGACGGCAAATACAACCATTTTGCCCAGTTTGGCGTGACCCCGGCGCTGCGCCTGCCCAATGGCAAGTATCAGCGTCCCGTGGCGGCGCTGATCTGCAATTTCCCTCCACCGGGCAACGGCAAACCTTCCCTGCTCACCTATAACGACACGGAAACCCTGTTCCACGAATTCGGACACGCCCTGCACACGGTGCTGACCCAGGCAAACTACATGGAGTTCTCCGGCACATCCGTCCCCCGCGATTTCGTGGAAGCACCTTCACAAATGCTGGAAAACTGGGTGCGGGACAAGAAGGTGCTGGACCGCTTCGCCGTGGATTACCGTGACCACAAGAGCAAAATCCCGGCTGAGATTCTGAACAAGCTGGAAGAATTGCGTCTGGCCACCATCGCCACCTATTACCGTGGCCAGCTTGCCTATGGTCTGCTGGATCTGCGCATACACATGAGCAACGATCCCAAGGTTTTCGAGAATGTCGTGGATGTCACCAACAAGATCATTGGCGATGTCTATCTTCCCGTACCCGAAGGAACCGGCCTGATTGCTTCCTTCGGTCATCTCGGAGGCGGTTACGACGCAGGCTACTACGGCTATGCCTGGGCCGACGCCATATCCGCGGACATGGCGTCCGTGTTCCGCAAAGCCCCTGGTGGTTTCATGGACAAGGATACCGGCATGCGCCTGCGCAAGGAAATCTATGCCGTGGGCGGCGCCCGGGAGATCGATGACTCCATTCGCGCCTTTCTTCAGCGTGAACGCTCCCTGGAGCCCTTCTTTGAATTCATCGGCCTGAAGAAATAGATGCTGCGCTATTCCCTGAAGAGGCTGCTGGGGGCCATCCCCACCCTCCTCATCCTCATGACCCTGGCGTTCTTCATGATGCGTGCGGCGCCTGGCGGGCCCTTCGATACGGAAAAGAGCCTGCCTGCGGAAATTCAGGCCAATCTGGACAAGAAATATCATCTTGATGAGCCTCTGATCCAGCAATACGGACGCTATCTGTGGGATCTGGCTCATGGCGATTTCGGCCCTTCCTTTCAATACAAGGACTATAGCGTCAACGAACTCATTGCCACGGGCTTTCCCGTATCCCTGCGCCTGGGTCTGTCCGCCATTGCCATCGCCCTGGTGGTGGGTGTGGCCCTGGGCACCCTGGCTGCCCTGCGACAGAACAGCGTCACGGATTATTCGGTCATGACCCTGGCCATGACCGGCATCTCCATTCCCAACTTCGTACTCGCGCCCATATTGATACTGATATTCGCCGTGTATCTGGGGTGGCTGCCCGCGGGCGGCTGGAACGACGGTGCATTCAGAAATACCCTGCTGCCCATCATCGGCCTGGCCCTGCCCCAGATCGCCTATATCTCGCGCCTCATGCGCGGCAGCATGATCGAGGTTTTGCGCAGCAATCCCATACGCACCGCCCGTGCCAAGGGGCTGCCGGAGCGGGTGGTGATACTGCGACACGCCCTCAAACCCGCCCTGCTGCCGGTGGTATCCTTTCTGGGGCCGGCCACAGCCGCCGTCATTACCGGTTCGGTGGTCATCGAGCAGATCTTCGGCATCCCCGGCCTGGGGCGGTATTTCGTCCAGGGCGCCCTGAACCGGGACTACACTCTGGTAATGGGGGTGGTGGTGTTCTATGGAGCGCTCATCATCCTGTTCAACTTTATTGTCGATCTGGTTTACGCCATGCTCGATCCCAAGGTGAGATATGCCTGACACAAAGACTATACCGGTTATCTGCGGATTCAGATCGACTGTACATTACCAACATGGAGGAGTCACAAAATGTCTTTCAAACCCCTGTTTCTGACCAGCCTTGCTACACTGCCCCTCCTTGCCTGCGTAGACCAGACCGAAACCATGGTCAGACAGGGATATCCGCTGGCCTATGCCGAAGGCTTCCAGGACGGATGTCATAGCGGAAAAAAAGCCGGCGGCAGCATGTTTGATCAGTTCCGCAAAGACATCCAGCGTTTCGATACTGATCACAAATACGCCCAGGGCTGGTCGGATGGTTTCCGCCAGTGTGAAAGCGAACAGGAAGCGCTGGAACGGCAAACCCGCATGTACACTGAACAACAGCGCCTGTATGAACAGCAAAAGCATGATCGCCGGGAAGAAAAGCACTATCTGCAAACTGAAGTCCTGAAAGGCGTGGATGGCAAGGCTCTGGAACGTGACCTCAAGAAAAAATATCGCTGACAGGAATAGCGGCCATCGGGAAACCTGCGCATGATATCCAGCCCATCACTCCCCGCAACCTCATCTCCGGAAATCAGGGGCCGCAGCCTGTGGCAGGATGCCTGGGCCCGCCTGCTGCGCAACAAGGCGGCATTGACCGCCATGGTGCTGCTGCTGATCATCTCGGTGCTGGTCATCGCCGCACCCTGGCTCAGTCCCTTCGCCTTCGATGAAATCGACTGGGAGCTGATTTCCACGCCACCCAGCCTGGAAAACGGCCATATCTTCGGCACCGACAGCGTCGGCCGGGATCTGTTCGTGCGCACCTTGTATGGCGGCCGCATGTCCCTGATGGTGGGCATCATCGCTACCCTGGTAAGCCTCCTCATCGGCATCACCTGGGGCGCGACTGCGGGCTACCTGGGCGGGCGGGTAGACGGCGTCATGATGCGCATCGTGGATATCCTGTACGCCATGCCCTTCATGTTTTTCGTGATCCTGCTGATGGTGTTTTTCGGGCGCAATATCTTTCTCATCTTCATCGCCATTGGCGCCATCAACTGGCTGGACATGGCGCGTATCGTACGCGGTCAGACCCTGACCCTGAAAGGCAAGGAATATGTGGAAGCGGCCATGGCCTGCGGGGTGAGCACACCACGCATCATTCTGCGCCATATCGTGCCCAATCTGCTGGGGGTGGTCGTGGTCTATGTGACCCTGACCATACCCCAGGTCATACTGGTGGAATCCTTTCTCAGTTTTCTCGGGCTGGGAGTGCAGGAACCCATGACCAGCTGGGGCGCCCTGGTAAACGAAGGCGCCCAGGACATGGAAAGCGCCCCCTGGGCCTTGCTGTTCCCGGCTGGTTTCCTGGCCGTCACCCTGTTCTGCTTCAATTTCATCGGCGACGGACTGCGCGATGCCCTGGATCCAAAAGACCGATGAAAACAACCCAAGCAACAAAGCCTGCCGGCGATACCCGGAACCCGCCCTTGCTGGAAGTAAACAAGCTGCGCACGGTATTTCGCACCAATGACGGCGAAGTCTATGCGGTCAATGATCTTTCCTTCCGCCTGGAGAAGGGCGAGACCCTGGGCGTGGTGGGTGAATCCGGCTCCGGCAAGAGCCAGCTGGTACTCAGCATCATCAACCTGCTGGCAAGCAACGGCCATGCCCGGGGCAGCATCCGTTTTCGGGGACAGGAGCTGATCGGCATGAAACCGCGGGAAATCAACCGGATTCGGGGCAATCGCATCGGCATGATCTTCCAGGACCCCATGACCTGTCTCAACCCCTATCTGACTATCGAACGGCAAATGACCGAAGTGCTGATGCTGCATCAGGGCATGGACAGGAAAACCGCCCGTCAGCAGAGCATCGGCATGCTCGATGCGGTACATATCCCGGATGCCGCCAATCGCCTGAAACGCTATCCCCATGAATTCTCCGGCGGCATGCGCCAGCGGGTGATGATAGCCATGGCTCTGCTCTGCCAACCGGATCTGCTCATTGCCGACGAGCCCACCACCGCCCTGGACGTGACGGTTCAGGCACAGATCATTCAGCTGATGAATGAACTGCAAAAGGAATTCGGCATGAGTATCATCATGATCACTCATGATCTCGGTGTCATTGCCGGAATCAGCGACAATGTCATGGTCATGTACGGCGGCCGCATCTGCGAATATGCGCCTGTATTCGAGCTGTTCCAGCAACCCCGGCACCCCTATACCCGCGGTCTGCTCCAATCCGTGCCGCGACTGGATCTTGCCGGCAACATGCGGTTGCACAGCATTCCCGGCAACCCGCCCAATCTGCTGGAGCTGCCCGCTGGCTGCGCCTTTGCCGATCGCTGTGAACAACGGCTGGAAATCTGTTCCAGGGAACAGCCTGCACTGCGGGAGCTTGCCCCGGCCCATTTCAGCGCCTGCCATCGGGAAGCTGAATCATGAACAACCTTCTCCAGGCAGACAACCTCAAGGTGCATTTCAAACTTCCCGGTGACGGCTTGCTGCGTCCGGGACATCGGCTGCTCAAGGCAGTGGACGGCGTAAGCCTGGAACTGCGCCCCGGCGAAACCCTGGGCGTGGTGGGTGAATCCGGCTGTGGCAAATCCACCCTGGCGCGCGGAATCCTGGGGCTGGTTCCGCTTACTTCGGGCAGGGTGAAGCTGGAAGAACAGAGCCTCTCCGGTCTGAGTACCCGTCAGCTGCGCGCATACCGGCAGCAGATGCAGATCGTTTTTCAGGATCCTCTCGCCTCCCTGGATCCGCGCATGACAGTTGGTGAAATCATTGCCGAGCCCCTGCAGGTATTCGAGCCCCGGCTGGACAGGAAGAGCGGAAAAGCCCGTGTACAACAGATGATGGAACGCGTGGGACTGCTGCCCAATCTCATCAACCGCTACCCCCACGAGTTTTCCGGTGGCCAGTGTCAACGCATCGGCATTGCCCGGGCGTTGATCCTGCACCCGAAACTGCTCATCTGCGACGAACCGGTAAGCGCCCTGGACGTTTCCATTCAGGCGCAGATCATCAATCTGCTCATGGATCTTCAGCAGGAAATGGATCTGTCCATGCTGTTCATCGCCCACGATCTGAGCGTGGTTAAACAGATCAGCCACCGGGTCATGGTCATGTACCTGGGCAAGGTTGTGGAAACCGCCAGCCGCGATGATATGTATCGCAACCCCGGGCATCCCTACACCCAGGCTCTCATCGACGCCATCCCCATCCCCGACCCCCGGATCGAACGCAACAAGACCTTCATTCCATTACAGGGTGATCTCCCGTCTCCCCTGAACCCGCCCAGCGGCTGCAGTTTCCGCACCCGTTGTCCCCGGGCCACGGAACTGTGCGCCAGAGAAGAACCACCAATACAGGATGCAGGCCAGGGGCACCAGGTCATCTGTCACTTCCCCGGCCAGAGTTGATATCATGCCACCATGGCGTACAGGGGTGTACCAGTGTTTTCAATGACGCTAAGCTATTGAACACGCCATCACCAACCAGGAACAGCTGTTTTGAACCCAGAGGCGCTCGACAAACTTCGATCACTGGCCACTGACATCGGAATCCCCATCCGGGTTTCGGGCAGCTGCATGTCTCCTCTGTTGAAAAATCAGGCAAGCATCCTGATCCGTTCGCATTCCTGGTACTGGCCCGGTGATATTCTTACCTTTCTGGATCGCAACGGCCGTCTCACCACTCATCGCCTGCTGGGCATGTTTCCACGCAACGGCAAACTGTATTGTCTCACCCGACCAGACAGGCATTTGCATCCCGATGCGGCGGTTCCAAGCAGCCATATACTGGGCAAGGTGGTCGGTGGCGAATGCCATGCAGAAGCCATCCACATTCCATGGACTGTGCGTTGGCTTTGCCTGAAGCGCTTTGCCCTGCACATACTGCGACATCTGTTGCGCCAATGACATCCGGCAGCTTCTATCTTGCGCCTGAAACGGACAACATGGATCTGGAACAGGCTCCCCTCTGGGGAAACGAGACCGTCATTCTGGACTTCTGTGGCGGCCCCTACCGGTTCGACGGCCTGAGCCATTCCCAGGCCCAAGCCATACGCCAGCGTTACCGGCACTATCTTCTGCCGCAAGTCCCGGATAACAGCATCATCACCCGACTATACAGACTGGACGAACAGTGCTTCCGCCCGATCGATACCCGCGGCTGGACCTATGAACGCATGGAATACCGGCATGCCCTCAAGCAAGTAGAAGTGGCGGGACTGAAGCTGCGGACGCGACTGATCTTTGCTCCCCGGCTCAGAGGCGTGTTGGGCACCTCCCTGGACGATCACCCCTGGTTTTCCGGACTGGTATTCGAAAATTATTTCAGAATGCTCGTCGCCTACCGGCTGCTTTCCCTGGGGGGAGTCATGCTGCACAGCGCCGGAATCGTTTCTGGCGGCAAGGCGCGTCTGTTTCCCGGACATTCCGGCGCGGGAAAATCCACCTTGTCGGAACAGGCCGGGCGACACGGCCTGCTGGTGCTGAGCGATGATCTCAATGTGCTGTTGCCGGAAAAAAAACGGATTCAGGTGGAAAAGGTACCTTTTACCGGCACCTTCGCCCAACAACCGGACAGCCGCTACAGCTTTCCCCTGGGAGGCATCTTCAAACTCGTTCAGGGCGGGACAAACCACCTGGATGAGCTGGGACCAGGAGCTGCCCTGAGCCTGATGCTGTCATGCTCACCGTTTGTCAACGAAGACCCTTTCCGCTTCGATCAGCTTGCCGCCAATCTGAGCAGAATCCTCAAGCAGACCACCACCGGGCGCCTGACTTTCAATCGGGATGGCGGTTGCCTTAGGCTGTTCTGAGCGACAGCTTCACCACTGTGCTTCCGGGTGCGGGAACATCTGCAGGATCACCACCGGCTACATGAACCTGTCCCGGGCAGAAATGCAGATTTTTCCCTTCCTTTCCCAAGGCATCCACCTCTCTGGCGACATCCTGCATACGGCTGCGCACCTCCTCCAGCACCGGGTTCCCGCGCCAGATTTGAGCCACGCTCTGCTGGTGCAGGTTCCCCAGTGATCGACGCAAGGCCACACAGGGATAGACATTGCCAAAAGGATCTATGGCGAGTCCGGAAGATCCACTGCCGCAGTGTTTTCGCGCTCCCGATAGGAAACTTACGCCATCGTCAGTGCGACTGGCCAGCCGTGGGTTGCGCTCCAGCAACAGTCTTTGCAGACGTTGCACAGCCCTATCGGAAGCCATTATGGCTTGCGGGGTAGTGTCGCCATCATCCCTGGGCGTCACCTTGGGGTCCACCTGCAACGGATACCCCAGTTCGTCCGCGAGCACATGCATGGCTTCCAATTGATGTTCGTTCCAGGCCGTCAGGGTGGTATTCAGCTTGACCCGCAATCCCTGCTCACGCAACCCAGGCAGATTGTCCATGAGGCGCGCGAAACTACCGGGAACCCGGGTCTGACGGTCGTGTACTTCCGCGCTGGCGCCATGCAGGCTGATATCGATGGCAAAAGGATCGATCTCCACCTTGAGTCTGCGAACGACATCCTGACGCAGGGCGTGGCCATTGGACTTGATGCGCACGACAAAGCCAAGTTCCCTGGCCCAGCGGCCAATGGTCCAGAATCCGGGATGCGCCAGGGGCTCGCCCCCGGACAGAACCAGATTCAACACGCCAAGATCCGCCAGTTCTTCCAGCAGCGCCCGGTACTGACTCATATCCATGGGCCTGCCTTGGGCAGTCCTGTCGTTGTAACAGAAGAAACAATCCAGGTTACACTGGTAGGTCAGTTCCAGTAGCACGTTGAACAGGATGTTTTCCTGCCAGGTACGGGATACCAGATCATTGATATTCATCATCAGTCCCTGTCGTCAGGCACGATGATACCCAGCTCCTGCAGAGAGGCCAGACACTGATTTACATCCTCCAGCGCCTGCGCCGGCTCTACCGCGAATTCCCGAGAGATGCCCTCGGCAATGGCAGCGGGACTGTTTCCTTCAGCCAGCAACTCCCACAAACGACAGCCACTGGCGTTGAGTACGACAAGCTCCGCTTCCGCCTGATTGACAATCACGGCTTCCTCGACGACCTTGCGCCAGCGAACGTGGGGGGAAATTGTGAGGCGCTGACTCATCAGGAATTGATGGGGCCGCCAATGCCGCCAAACCCGCAGGTACCAAGATCAGCCTTGGCACAACCACCTACCGCTACCGACTCAAGCGTTTCACGCATTATGATTTGCGGCGCCACATAGGGTTTTCTGCGGCCTTCGCCGGCCACATCCTGCCTTCTGGCTTCTGCTTCATCATGCTTCTTGCTCATGGTGTTCTGTTTCTCGTTGTCCGTGAAAGATGGAAAAAATGCTCAGCGTACCGGCGGTTCACCGGTGGGCGGGGGCAACTGATAGACCGGGGGTTCCTCGTACAGGGGATCCGTCAGCAGGGAAGGATCCGTGACCGGCACGGTCATTTCAATGGCGGGATCTCCCAGAAGATTGTAGATACTCAGCATGTATGGGCGCTGCCCCGCTGCCGCGTATTCTGCCATGGCGTGCAGAATTGCATCACCCAGCACGGTTTTTCCCGCACCATAGACGGCGCGCAACAAGGCCTTGTTGAGCAGCTTGCCCCCATCATGCAAACTCAGGCCCGAAGGCGCAAACACAGCGGCCATGCCGCTTGTGGGCGCCAGGGTCAATTGCTCCCCCAGAGAGTCATAGCCGGGCAAATCATAGCGGTTCACCACGCAGGTGAGCGCCGAAAGAACCGGATAGTGTCCGGCATTCCCCAAAGTACTCACGTCATCATCGGTCAGCCAGCCTTCTTCTGCAAGACGCAGTACGCTGCCATGCCCCATGTAGTCCAACAGCCCCACACCGGTCTGCAATTCGGCAAACAATGCGGATCGGGCATCCTCGAGGGAAGTCGTCTGCAAACTGGCTTGTCCCTGGGATATGCCGGATGGCAGCAAGCCGGACAAGGCATACATGTCATCCTCGAAATCTCCACCAAAATCGGAATTGTCCGCCATCCAGTAGACCCGGTCATCCGTGCTGGCCTCCTGGGCTTGCAGCTTGCTTATGTAATCCTGAAGTTCCGCGGCCGTGGCAACAGGAATACGGGCGACCAGCACCTCCGGCGCGCCATCGTCATCGACATCACCATACATCATGTCGGCAACAAAAAGACCATGGGGAGTAGGCGCCATCCAGGGCGGCACCAGACTGTCTCCATACCCCTGAAGATTGCGGAAGTCAAAACTGCCTTCTCCGAGCAATACCAGGAAATGCAGTCGGGACTGGTTCTGCTCGATCATGGCGCGTATCGCATGCGGACTGGCCAGGCCATGGTTGAATGTGTCATAGATGGCCTCCAGGGAAACCACGGCGGTCGTATATCCCTGGCTCTGACGCAAGCTGGCCAGACTCTCGGCTGCACTTTCCAGGCCAGCCGGAGCCACCAGCACATAATCGGCATCGAGATTCATGAGATCCACCGTCGGTGCGGCAGCCATCTTTATCCAGGCCGGAGCAGCCGCGGCATCCAGGGTACTGACCAGATACCGGCGGGCCGCCACCCCACCGGGATTGTCGAAAGAGACCTGGTAGAGATTACTGGCCACAGGATCGGATGTCACCCCTGTTGCCGGTGTTTCACCATTCTCGAACGATGAATCGAAAATCGCGCTCACCAACCCGCCAATATCCGGTTCCACCAGCACATTGCTAACCACCTGCGGGTGCGCATTGTCGGTGATATCCAGCACCAGCAGGTTCTGACGGGTATAACCAAGCACGGTCATGGTACCGGCGCTATCGGCACTGAACTCCAGCACATCCCCCTGGGCGCGCTTGTAGCGCGGATAACTGACTTCCACGGCATCCACTAGCAACAGGCTGGCGGAACTCCCCGCCACATTCAGCGACTCGATCTCCAGTGTGTTGGTGCCATCCAGCAGTTCAGAAGCATCCAGACTGAAGCTGATTTCATGAGCCCCGCCTCCCGTCCAGATCTCCTCAGCGCGGAGATTGCCATTGAGCCGGATAATCACATGGTATTGCTGGCCATAAGCGTTGAGTTCAGCGCCCTTGAGTTTCAAAACTACTTGCGCAGTTCCATTCGCAGCAACATCCGCCAAGCCAAGATCCAGGGTAACAGAACCAAAGCTGGCATCGCCACCAATGAGATAATGCCAGTACCAATAGTCCTCATCCTGATCGGCAGCAATTATCGTGAACGGCTCTGCATCTTCCTCGAAGGCTCTGGTCTCGGCAAAGATCTGCCTCCCCGCCGGCTCTTGCGCCGTATTGTTTCTGCTGTTCATGCGCGCACCACTGGCCGCTTCCAGCCAATAAACATTGTCCCGGGCAAATGGGCTGTCCAGCCCCTGCGCATAGAAATACAGTCCGGGACGGGAAACCACATTGGTCCAGGCAACGGCGTTTCCTCTGTTGGTCAGCAGGAATCCCCCGTTACCCAGCCGCGTGGAAACTTCCGCTTCACTCATACCCATGTTGGCGGCGAGGGTCGGCACATCGAGGTAATACAAGCCACTGGAACGAACTCCCATTTTGATGGTTCCGGTTGCTGCGGAGGCTTGCCGGAAAAAGGCAATCCGTTCCATAGAGACCGATTTCCCAAGCTGCTGTTGTTGCTGATGCGGCTTGCGAAAATATCCTTTACTTTCCAGCTGTGCGAACCGGTCTGGTGCTATTTGGGAAAGCTTTTCATGGCTCGCAGCTCCCTCTTCCACCAAAAGCTCGGCATGAACCCGCTTTCGACCGGCCATTGTGAGTTCCACCAGGCGATACAGCCCGTCCACCCCATTTATATCCAGGAAAAGATATTCACCACCCTGTCCGGCCATGGTCGCAGGAATCACTTGATCATTGACCTGAATGAAACCCGCGCTGTCAACGTCCAGCCGTTCCAGAACATAACCCAGGGTCCCCACTTCCGACTCGGTGGTCCATGAAAACACCCGTCCCAACCCGGTATGTAACACACTGAAGTGGGTAACCACGGCTTCCGTGAAGTTCGGGTCATATTCATAAGCACCGATATCACAGTTGGCGCCTCCGGCTGGATCCGGTCGCACCGCAGTGCGCTGATCCATATCGAGAGGAGTGGCCCCACAGCCCAGGGCTCCTGAAGGCACGCGGTCATAAACCAGCACATCGGTATTGTCGATGGCATGATTCATGGTCGAACCGCCATTGAACGATAGTGGCGCTACGGACACGGATACACCCTGTTGGCTGCTTGCCGCATTTAGTGCACAGGCCGTGCCTCCCGCGCGATTGTATCCCCGGTCACGGATGCTTCTGCCACAACCTGCATTGAGAATGCTTGCCCCGAAGCCGGTACCTCCATTGAAATTCCCGTCGTAACTACCACCAGTATTGTTATTGAAGGTGGTAAACAACACGTCCACATCCGCTGCGCCATAGCTGTAGCCGTACAATCCGGGACCGGCTCCGTTGTTACCGGAAAAAGTCGAATTGCGCACGACCACCCTGCCGCCGTCCACATCCATCCCTGCGCCGACCGCAGCCGCTGCATTGCTGTTGCCCTGCACCAGGCATCCGGTCATGGTGAGGTTGGATCCCGACCGGTTCCCGATGCCTCCCGCGGCGTTTCCTGTACCGGTATTGCCCTTGATCGTACAGTACTCCAGCGTCAGATTTCCCCTGTTGTTGATTGCGCCTCCAACATAGGAGGCATTGCTAGCTCCATTCTGAAACTGAATATGGCGCAGGGTCGCTGTCACTCCGGAATGGATTTCTATGATGCGCGTATTTCCACCCCCATCGATACGGGTGCCACTGCCATTGCCACCTTCACCGAGAAGCAGCACATCGGCTTCCACATCAAGATCAAAGTTGGAACGATTATCCGTACCGGAGGTGCGGGTAATGGTATAGATCCCGGCGGGAATACGGATCGTATCCGTGCTGCCGTAGGGTCCGGTCGCGCTGCAACCCCGCTGGTTCGACCCTTGCCGGACGGAGTCCAGCGCTTCCCGGATGGAACAGTTGCCTCCCGTGTTCCATTCATCCACAAGGGTATTCACGGTAATGGTCGCGGCACCGACGCTCCCTGAACCAAGCAGCCCGCCCGCCAGCAACATACCCCATAGATGTTTGCGCATTTTTCCACAGCCTCCGGCGACAAAAGCTTCGTGATGGATACCACCTGGATAACTTTACACAGTATATATACTTTCAGGCAAATCTGCCCCTCGTACCCGTCTGGCAAATGCGTTCAGAGTCTTGCAACCATCAACCCCAGATATTCCTTGATGGCGCGGGTAGTCTGATTCAGAGCGCCCGCGCTGGGAAACCAGTCCAGAAAACTGACCGGCGCCTGCACCACCTGATAATCCGTTGCGGCAGGAAATACCGCAAATCCTTTCTTCTCAAACTCAAATTTTGCCCTTTGCATATGGCTGGCCGATGTGACCAGCAGAATCCTGCGAGCAGCATGTGCACGGAGAATGGCGGCAGAATAAAAAGCGTTCTGGCGTGTATTGCGGCTCTGCTTCTCCAGCAGCATGGCATTATCGGGAACCCCCATGGCACGCAGTATGCGTTGCATGGATACCGCTTCCGGTTCGTAACCTTCAGCATTTCCTCCCGTCAGCAGCAACAAGGGCGCCTTGCCTGCACGATAAAGCGCCACCGCATGAAACAAACGATCAGCACTGCCAGATACATCAGGAAGCTCTGCTCCCGGCACCACGCCCCGAGTCATTCCGCCAAGCACAACAATGATGTCCGCCTTTGGCGCCTCGACTACCGGCACCGGAGGCCATTGTTTTTCCAGAGTGGACATGATCCACTGGGAAAAGCGTGGCATCGAAGCAAGCCACAGAATCATCACTGCCGTGCCCACAAGCGCCGGGGCGAGAAAACCGCGCTTGCGCCACACCAGAGAAGCCAGCAGCAGAAGGATGGACAGCCCCAGAGGATAAATCAGCAGGGGCAGAAACTTGCTCATCAAATAGCTCATACGCGGCAGCGATCCAGGATCATCATTTTCCGTCAGCCTGTTTTCCAATGAACAAATGCATGCCTTGCAGGAGGCGCTTGAAGTACAGCCAGGGCAACAGCAGACTATTGTTCTTCCCATAGCGCCATTTCATGTACCCCGGGGGTGGAAAAACATTCTGAAAAAGATATTTTATTCTTTCGTCCCAGCTCATCCCCCTCAACTCACGCTGCACGGTTGTTCTTATGCCTGCGGCACGATCAGGCGCACTGTCATGTGATTGCGGATTCGTGGAAGCCGCCTGATCCCGCATCAGAGCCAGAGCGGGGGGGAAGCGGGTTGCAAACCAACGGGAAGTTGCTGCAAATGCTTCACCACAAAGATCTTCCAGATCAAGTTTCCGCGCGGTCTGGCAAAACCGTTCAATATCCTCTTCACACAATCCTTCCCCAAGCAAATGAATATCATGCAACCAGATCAGGCGATCACCACTGTGAGCCAAGTGTCCTGCCCGATGCACACAGGCGAGCAGCAACGCATCTGCGAGATTCAGCATGCGGGCATCATTTCCAAAACGTGGCAATGGTTTTGCGTGGGCCTGCAGATATTCATGGCTGAACAAATTTGAAAAGTGGCGATGATTGTTTCGGATACGCCAGTGAAGGTCGTGGCTGTACTCCACTCCGGAATTCCCGCGTTTTACCCAGGTCATCTGACCACTGATATGCTCCACACTGGCTTCGTAAAGAGGCTGATATCCCAAAGAACGCATTGCCAGCTGAGCTTCCTCCCTGGCGGCTTCAGGTACGAGCAAATCGGTGTCACAACGAGGACGCAGACCTGGCTGCGGATAAATGGCCTGAGAAAGCGCCGCGCCCTTGAACAGCAGTGGTTGTATTCCATTTTCCTCCATGGCTTTGAGCACAAGCAGCGTTTCTTCTTCCCAAAGGATTTCCACCGCCACTTCCCGCAGGGCATATTCCCGCAGGGAATGAAGCACTGTTGCCGGCCACCCAGGAAGACTTTGCTGTTGGTTCAACTGATACCAGACCAATGCGCTCATTCCCTGGCTCTCCAGATCATGCAGAAACCCTTCCTGTGCAAATCCCTGCTGTGGCCAGCCAGGCATTTGCCGACGCCAGAGCCTGCGCACGATTTCCCCGGTGGCGGGATGGACAAGATCCAGCCTCATGGCAGCAGCCCCAACTCCTGGTAAACCTGTCCTGTCAGGGAAAAGACAATTTTCTGATCGAACTCGCGCAACACTTTTTCCCGTCCCGCGCGGCCAAACTCCCGGCATTTGTCCGGGTGATCGAGAAAATACTCTATGGCCGAGGCAAGGGCTTTCCCGTCGCCGGCAGGCACCAGCAGTCCGTTCAGGCCATCTTCCACCACTTCCCGGCAACCCGGCACATCCGTGGTAACAATGGGCAACTCCATGGCCGCAGCCTCGATGAGTCCCCGCGGCAGGCCTTCCCGGTAACTTGGCAAGACCATGAGATCCACCTCCCGCATCAGATACTGCACGTCATCCACATGCCCCAGCACCTTCATCACTCCGCTAAGCTGCCATACGCGGATATCGTCCTCATCGACGGAACCGGGATTTCCCGGGTCCGTGGCGCCAGCCAGCAAGAACTCGATTCTGTCCGCATGAATCGCCAGCTTCTCCGCAGCGCTGGCATACTCACGAATGCCCTTTTCCCACAGCAGACGCGCCGCCAGCAACACGCGAAAACGCTTGTCCCGCTTGTGTCGCGTCGGCACGAACACTTCCGTATCCACGCCGGAACCCCTGACAAGATGGACATGATTGGGGTTGATGAGTTTCAGGTCTAGAAACATCTGCCGGTCATCCGGATTCTGCACCACCAGCCGACTGTGGCTTCCACGCAGGGCAAGTCTGAGCAGACGCTCGACCAGAGGTCGCAGCAATCTGGCTCTGATTGTGTTGCTGACAAATACATGTCCCAACCCCGTGACAGCATTTATGCGATTTCGCACGCCCGCCGCCTGGGCTGCAAGACCTCCATAAATGACGCTTTTGATGGTAAAGCTGTGGATTGCATCGGGCTGTTCCTGCTGCAGGACCCTGCGAATGAATGCAAGCAACTTCAGTTCCACAAGAGGATTCAGGCTGCGCCGTTCCATGGGCAAGGGAATCCAGCGAAACCCCTCTTCCTCAAGTCGCGCCCCATAGTTCCCTGGTGGAGACATCATGAGCACTTCCATGCCCCGTGCCTGAAGATGGCGGGCGAGATCCAGGCGAAAATTGTAGAGATACCAGTCCGTGTTGGCAAAGAAGATAACTTTCATGCCCTGATTGTGGCGCATGGGAACAAATATCGCCAGCGGGGCAGAAACTGTATCTCCGCAGGCATTTCGCACTGTTCAAACCAATGACATCCTGTCTTCCACAGATCATTGCGCGAGCGCTTTGGCCACTACTCAAAAAGCAGGTTTCGGTAGGGAAGCCACGCATAGGTATGTCCGGCATAATTCAGCCATACAAACAGCACCAGTGCATACCCCGAAAGCACCATGAATGTCACCGCCCTCGGTGTGAACCGGCGGTTTGCCAGATAGGGCAATCGGGAAAAAACCGCGACCTGTATGGGCGTAAAATACAAGGCCATGCGATCAACCGCAGTCGATGCAAAACCCACCAGAAATACACAGGCAATGGAAGCAAAGGCGATAACCAGCCAGAATGCGGGATTGGGAAAGCTGATCCGCCATCGCTTCCAGTACAGCAACAGCATCAGACTGGGGATGGTATTCATGAACACTCTTATTCTGGCGCCTTCTGACATCATCTGCTGTTCCACATAGGTGTTCCATAGTCTTTCCTGATCCACGGAGACAAAGGTATCCCAAAGCCCGTATCCCGCCAGCACCACAGCAATGAGACGTAACAACCACCCCTTTTTGTAGAGAAACAATCCCAGTGGGATCATCAGCACTGCGGTTTTGTGAAACAGAACCGCCACGGAAACGAAAAACAGATACCTTTTGAAATGTCCCTGCTCCAGATACGCCAGCGCCCAGAAAATCAGACCCAGCGCCACGCTCTGCCGGGTGTAGCCCATGGCCACTACTATGATCAGGTAGGGTACCGCTACCGCGAATGCGAGCCATGGCTTGTATTGCTGAAGACAAAAAACAATCAATCCGCTAACGAATACAAGCGCACATGCCAGGTTGATGCCATATATCCCCCAATCCCAGTCCATCATAAGCCAGCTGAGGGCCATGTATCCGGGGTCGCCTTTTTGCAGAACGTCGTACAGGCTTAGCCCGTATATCTCATGGTACCTGCGAAGATAGTTTGGCCAGTCACCCCCCACCTGCTCGCGAAAACCAATGAGGAGCACGAACAGAATGCCGGTGACAATCCAGGAGATTTTCAGGCGATGACCATGACGAAGGAGCTTTCCCGGAACCAGGATCGCCTGCATGGCGGGAAACAGATACATGAGCCAATACGGCCACATGCTCAGTTACCTTTTCCTTGCCGGGGACGGAGATACAACAAGCTGAACATCATTCCGCTGAACCTTTCCATCCGGAAAACCCTGGCAGGGAACACACTGCCGCCAACAGGGAATCCCGGTACAAGGGAACTTTCCTCCAGGCGGAAATGGCCTCCCGTCTCATTCTCTGGTATTTCCCGTTGTTTTCCAGCAGTTCGATCAGCTGGGGCACGGTGACTGAATCCTGCTCCACCAGTAACGCATTCAGGCCCTGCTGGCAGTAATTGGCAATTTCTCCCACCGGCGTGACCACCGGAACCAGTCCCAACTGCATGGCTTCCACTACCGACAAGGCCATGCCTTCATAGCGGCTGGTGCCGAGATAGAAGCAGGCGTCCTTTACTTTGCGGAAAACCTCTGCCCGGGACAATCCCCCGGCAAACTCCACCGCATCCCCCACTTCCAGGCTGCGTGCCTGCCTCATCAGATTGGCCTTTTCACCGCCATCCGGACCGATGACAATAAACCTGGCTTGCGGATATTTTTCATGGACTGCGGAAAAAATCCTGAGCGCCCTGCTCACATCCTTTTGCGCAGACAACCGTCCCCAGAAAGCAAACACTGGTTTAACCTCAAGGGATGGCAAGGGCTCAAGACGATCGATCAGAAAGGAGATGATTCTGGTCTTCCTGACAGGCAGGTTATTCACGCGCAAGCTCAGGGATGCCGCCGAATCCGCCCAGACCTGCTCACTGTATTGAACAGCCTGGCGGGTAAAAAAACGATCTATCAGATGGGCATCCCTGCTGTTATGCAGCATCAGAATCAGCCTGATTTCCGGATTCAGCATGCGCACTATCGAACCAACCACACAGGATCGCCACAGGGACAATATGAGTACATCCGGCGACTCTTTTGCTATATGTCTGGCTGTACGGTACAGATACCATGGATTGAAAGTAATGGATCTTTGTCGCCATCCTTTCCTTTGCGGATAGATACTTCTCACTTCAAATCCTACCTGTTCGTGCACAGCCGGATTGATCGAAGCCGCTGCTGTTTCCACGCCGCCAATTCCTGAATAGGGAATCAGATGAATTACTTTTGACATGCATCCAATACCCTGGAATATTTCTGATACATGAGCAGATGGGAATACTTCTCCACGGCGCGCCGTGTCGCCCGGTGGGCGAGCCGCTTTCTCAATGCCGGATCAGCTGCAAGCGTTTCCAGTGCCTGAGCAAAATGCCCAGGCTCATCATTGGCTACCAGCAAGCCAACCGGCTCGGCGCCACCAATGAGACGGGAGACGCCTGGCACGTCAGAAGCCACTATCGGCAATCCTGCAGCCATGGCCTGAAGCAAAGACGTGCTCAGGGTTTCCCCTTCGGTGGCGTGCACATAGACATCCAGGTCATGAAACCAGGCACGAAGTTCATCCTCATCCAGAGTACCGGAGAACCCAACCAGATCTGTCATTCCCAACTCATCCACCCGACGTCTCACCGACTCCAGCCTTTCACCATCTCCTGCCAATACAAGGCGCCAGTCACCAGCACGACCGGACTCTCGCAGTTTTTTCAGCACATCCACCAGCAGCGACTGGTGCTTGGTCGAGGAAAAGCGTGCCGCCATGCCCATGACAATTTCATTACGCGCAGGCTCATCTGATTCCTTTCGAGGAGTAAAAAACCGCACATCTATCCCATTGGCGATCACCGTAACTTTTTTTCTGTTGAACCATCTTCCCAGTTCCTGTTCAAGATCGGTCAGGTATTCCTCAGTAAGCACTATCACCTGATCGCTCATCAACATCAGCAACCGGCTGATCATCCATTCCGCTCCTGTCTTGAGAGCGTTCTGCTGATGTTCCACCGCCACCAGGGGAATGCCTTTGCTACGGCAGTACAACCAGCAGGGAAAAATGAGCTTCACACTGTGCAGCAGAATTGCATCCGGCTGGTGCTTTCTCAGGCGTCTCCAGACTGAAATCCAGGAAGCCCAGGGGCGCCCGGCGCGGGTGCGGACACTGGAATATTCCATGTCATCCCGGGCACAAATCCGCTCATACCAGGGAAGCACCGGTTCGACACCCACAAACAGCATGCTGTCCGTCCAGTGACCTGCCTCGGCAGAGGCCTTGTGCAAAGCAAACGCCACAGCGCCATGCCCACCCAGCCCGGAATACAGCACCTGCAACACTTTCATTGCTGTTTCCGCAACAACAAGTCCTTGAGCAGGCCGCCTCTGCCGCCGGAGCAGGCGTAGTTTCCTTTGCGCCACAAATGCCAGACGAGTACCGGACGCCGAAACCACGATTGTTGCCGCACATGCTTTCTGGCTGACAACAGATTCAGGCGAAAATCCAGATCCGCCAAAACAACATCCATTCTTTCATCTCCCACCAGCCTGCGGCACGCTTCCCGACATTGCGTCAATCGATCCCGTACGGCTTTGACGAAAATCAGTTCCCGATACAATGACGCTCCGCAAAAGACCCGGCGCGGCAGCCGGGAAATGGCTCTTCCGATTCGTTTACGCAAGCCAAGAGCCGAAGCACTGTTGACGAAATAATCCGACGTGTTGTTTCCATGCCTGCGATAGTACTGAAGCACTTCATCACTTCGCCTGGTCAGCCCCAGCACATCGGCCAGCCCCGCCAGCCAGTTGTCATGTGCCGAAATCTCCGGCGGCACCGGCAAGGCCAGTTCCAGAAAATCTCTTTTTACAGCCATGCAACAACCCATGACCAGTTCCGTGTCATTCAGGCCTGCGGCCCGGATCTGCTGCAATTTTGTCAGTTGAGCGGGTTTCAGGGAATCATCTGTGAGCATGGCATCATTGAAAAAACACTGGATACCCTCATGGGTTGCAGCCCAACCGGCCACAGTTTCTATCTTGTCTTCGAACCATACATCATCCTGATCACAGAGAAATACCAACTCTCCGGAGCACAATGACAGAGCTTGGGCAAAGTTTTTTGCATAACCAAGATTCTCTTCATTACGCACAATCCTCACCGGAAACGCTGCGCTTTGAGCAAAAGACTCCACGATTTCCAACGTACGATCCGATGATCCATCATCAGACACCACGAGCTCGTCAGGCGGCATGGTCTGATCCGCCAGGCTGCGCAGCTGACTGCGCAGAAAGCGTTCTCCCTGAAAGGTCGCCAGGGCAACCGATATTCTGATTTCAGTCTTCACCGGTATTTTTTATCCCGCGGAAACGACGCCGGATTCGCCAGCTCAGGTGCCAGGCATCAAGCAGCAATCGATGAAAAAAACTGTCATAAGCTCTTCCCTGAATCCACGCATAATGGCGGGGTATGTCCTTTCCGCCAAGGTGGGCATACAGCCCAAACCAGGGGTTGGCATCCCTGAAGCTGTAACCTTGATAGAGCACCTGCGCGCCCGTTTTCCATAGCACATACGGCAGGCTGATCTGATCTCGGGTAGCAAACCGGGAATAAAGCTCCCACCATAAAGACATGGCTTCATCCAGTTTCGGATCGAGATGGTTTTTCAACAGCACCCCGGCCTCAACGAGTTCCCCCTGGTCACTGAAACCGTCTTTTGCATAGTATTCCAGTTCACGGTGAAGATTGTTTTCCCGCACGATCTTGCCTTGTGTCACACAGGCCAGACTTTCCTCACGAATGTTTTTACGATGTGGATGCTGAAAAAGTCCCAACACCGCCCCGGATGAACAAAAGGCGCGGAGCAATTTCGAGGTTTTCCCCAGCAAGCGGATGTTGCCGTCCACGTACAGGGAACAATCATAACCGGGAAATTCCCGGTGCCCCAGCATCTTGTAATAACGGTTGGCCAACTGTGGGTTGGCAAATTCAGTCGTGGAAACCGTTTTGCTGCGCCAGCCTCTCACCTGTAGCTGCGGATCATCAGTAATGATGATGTAGTCGATCTCCGCCTCGACAACTGCCGGAGGAAAAATCAGGTCATATCCTCCAAATACGCAGGTATATACCAGATACTTCATCACGAGTGGATCAGGGAACGATATTTTTTCCGCAAGGTTCGTGCCATACCCCGGGAATAGCGGTAGGGAAAAGCCAACCCGGCACGAAACCAGAACGGCGGCAATCGGTCACAATCCTTCCTGCCATCAGCCAGACAGCGCGCCCAACGAATCTGCGCATCATAATAAAGAGGATGCATCAGCGTCTGGCGAAGCGCGGTAGCCATGCGTATCTGACGATGTTTCCGTTTTGAAGACAAACCATTGTCACCATCCCGCTGACGATGGTGGACGATTCCCGCATCCGGATTGTATTGATACTCATATCCGACATATCTGGCGCGGGCAAAAAACTCCTGACCGATGAAACCATAGAGTTTGAGACGTTCACTGAACAGCCCCATGTCAATGAAGTCCTCCCGATACAGGCAGATATTCGCCTCGACGAATGCCAGGCGGGAATTTTTCCGCAACAGGCTGTCAAAGGACATCGACTGACAGGGAGGCAACCGCGCCAGTTCCTGCATCTTTGCCAGTTGCGCTCGATCAGAGGAATCTGCCGGGTGTCGCGGGCCACCGGTAATCACCCGGCGCTTTACCGATTGCTTGTGCGCGGCGACAAATCCAGTCTGAGGAAAATTATCATCGTCGAGTATCACTACCGCTTCCCCGTCCGCTGCGAGAATGCCCCTGTTCCTCGCCACCGCCAGGCCGTAGCCTGTGCAATGCGTATTCACCCATTTCAGGTCAAAACCGGGGCGCAACTGATGCAACATCTTTTCCGTGTGATCCGTGCAGCCATCCATGGCCACAATGACCTGGAAATTGCTGTCCGTCTGATCCTTCAAGCTTTCCAGCAAACGCCCCACAAGATCGGCGCGATTGCAGGTGGTAACCACAATGGACAAGTTCATTGCCATGGATTCAGGCCCTTTGCCCAAGGGCGTTTGTGAGCAAGCGCATTACCGGCCGCATCTTGTTTCTCCAGCCAAGATATTTTTCCGCATATTGCCGCATTTCCATGGGATACCGGGGATGTTCGTTTAATAACTGCTCATAAAAAGCCAGTACATCCCCAATGTCCAACGGTTCATCCGTGGCTGGTACCCGCAAGGAAAACGGAAAATCAGGCAAAAAATCCGGATCGGCATAACCTAGAACGAAAGGAATTCCCCTGGCGCAGTACTCACGAGATTTCAGGTCTGAGGTCACAGTATCCCGCCGATGCATCCCGAGACAAGATACCGCCATCTGGGATTTTTTGAACAACTCCTGCAGCACCCCACCATAGCAGGCGCCCGGGAATTCCACCCGATCCGCCACATTCTCCCGAAGGGCCAGGGCTTGCAGATTTTGCCGCTCCTTGCCGATCCCCACGATACTGAAAACCACATCTTTGTCCCCGCCATTCCGATAGTACCTGGCCAGGCCTTTGATCACCCGGTCGTAGCCATGCCAAAAAGCCAGATTGGCCACGCCGATCAAGCGAAAGCGATCCGTATCCCCCGGTTTGTCAACAAGGGGGATTTGCTCCAGATCCACGCCATTGTCCGTGCAAATCGTAGGCACGCCGAATATGAATGATTTTTCAGAGAAGGTGACAATTCTATCCACATGCTTCCGCATCCATCGGCGGGACAAGCGATCCACCGCGCCCAGCAGATATTCCCGCAGAGAGGTCTTCTCCCTATCATAGGGATAACTGGGAATTTCGACCAGAACAAGCAAGCCGGGATTCCTCGCTTTCAGTTTTTTCAGCATATGCAGAAACACAGGAGAGCAGCCCTGGTAGCGTATGTAAATGAAATCGAGCCCGGTCAGATGAGCAGACAAAAAAGGATAGAAAAGGAAGTAATAGGCAATTCTTCGCCAGAAAGTGGAATCTCCCCAACGCTGCCAAAGCTTGCCGTTCATTCTCAGCTCATTACCACGCAGATAGTAGAGATCCACCTCTGCGGGAGCTTCACCAAGAACGTCCACCTGGGCGCGTATTTTGTTCGCCACCCCGAGCAGATGCTCATCTTCCAGATTCAGCCTGGCGATATAGGCGCCTTTCAGAGGGCGTGTCTCTGACAAGGATTTTGTTGTTACGGCAGGGATAGCATGGTTGCTCATGTCGAACCGCGCATATTCAACAAATCCAGTGCATCGCGGAAAGCGGAAACAGCGAACACCAGGTTGCCAACGAGATAGACCAAAGCCCCCAGGCCGATAACCAATACCAGATCCAGAACATTATCCACTTTCATTGCCGAGTTGATCCAGCTGACGATGATCATCATGCCCCCTCCAAGCAGAAAAGCCGGCAGACAATCACGCAACTGTCCCATTCCTCCATATCCGGTATAACACCCGACATAATATCCGTTGAGGACAAAGCCGATAATACTCTGCAGGACAAAAGCCCAGGCAATTCCCATAACGCCATAAAAACTGCCTGCTACCAACAGGATCACTCCGGCTACAAGCTTTGCCACTTCAAGACGAAAGAACAGCCGTGCGTGCCCCAGGGCCTTGAGCAGATTGGCATTGATGACATCCATTGGCCAAAGCAACCCGGCAAGACAGAGAACCTGTAATATGGGCGCAACCGGCATCCAGGCTTCACCCAATATCACGCCGGTCACGGGATAAGCAAGGGCGGACAAACCAAAAACCAAAGGCACGGTAATCAGCATCATGACCCTGATGGCCATTCGCGCTCCTGCTGTTCGCCTTTCAGCTTCCATGTGCGAAGAGGCAAACAGGGGCAAAGCCACCTTTGCCGCAATGCCCGTCACCAATGCGGTCGGCAGCGCCTGGATACGCTCCGCGCGGGTGTAATAACCAAGCTCCGTGAGCCCGAAAAACTTGCCCAGCAACAGGGTATAGCCTTTCCTGAAAGTCATGTTCAGCAACCGTGACGCAAGCAGATATCCCCCAAAACCAGCAAGGCGGCGAAATGACTCCATGCTGAAGGTCCATGCCGGCATCCAGGAAGCAAGCAGCCAGAACAGCAACATGCTCACCAGGTTGGCGGTCAGGGATTGTATCGCCAGCGCCCACACACCGAATCCACTCCAGGCCAGATACACTCCGATGCCGCCGGAAACCACAGTCGATAACAGACCAACATACATGAGGTTTCGGAAATCGAGCCGCTTGGCCAATAGCGCTGAATGTACCGAACAGGCTGCGCTGAACATAACATTCAGCGCCATGGCCATGGTAAGAGGAAACAACACCGGTTTTTCGTAGATCCGCGCCAGCCAGGGCGCAAGGGCTGCTATTGCCGCAGCCAGAAAAAACCCCAGCACCATGTTGAACCAGAACACGGTGGATTCATCTGCATGGGTAATGTCCTGTTTCTGGATCAAGGCCGAGGAAAAACCCACATTGACCAGCACCCAGGCAATTCCCATGAACAGGGACAACAGGGCAATGGTGCCAAAATCATCCGGCCCCAGCAGCCGCGCCAGAATGACCGATATGACAAAACCGAGTCCTTGTCGGACAAGCAGATCCATCCCACTCCACAACACCGCACTTTTGGTCTGTTGCTTCAGCATGCTCATATTATGCTCATGCCGACAGCGGCACGACTTGACGCAGCGGCGCTGCCCTCTCAGCCATGGAACTCCCGATACCAGGCCACGAAGTTCCTCAATCCCTCCTCCACACTGGTCGAGGGACTGAAACCAGTAGCTTTGTACAAGGCTTCGGTATCGGCATAGGTCGCAGTGACATCTCCATTCTGCATGGGCAGCATTTCCATGTTTGCCTTCACTCCCAGATGCTTTTCCAACACCTTGATGAAATCCAGAAGTTGCACCGTATCGCTGTTACCGATATTGAAAATGCGATACGGCGCATAGCTTGTGGCGGGGTCCGGATCATCACCACTCCAGTCGGGATTTCCAGATGGAGGCTGGTCAATGACCCGCACCACCCCTTCGACAATATCATCGATATAGGTAAAATCACGCTTCATCCGTCCCTGGTTGAAAACCGGGATGGGTTCCCCTGCAAGAATCTTTTGCGTAAAACTGAAATAGGCCATGTCCGGTCGTCCCCAGGGACCATATACCGTAAAGAAACGCAGACCAGTGCAAGGCAGGCCATACAAATGGGCATAACTGTGCGCCATGAGCTCGGCAGCCTTCTTTGTGGCGGCATACAGGGAAACCGGGTGATCGACATTGTCATGCTCGGAAAACGGCAGACGGGTATTGGCCCCGTAAACAGAGCTGGATGACGCAAACACCAGGTGCTTGACCCCGCCATGCCGACATCCCTCCAGCACATTGCCCACGCCTACCAGGTTGGCATCCACATAGGCGTCGGGATTTTCCAGGGAGTAACGTACACCAGCCTGGGCCGCCAGGTTGACGACGACATCAAATGCATGCTTCGAAAACAGTTTGCGCATGCCCTTGCGATCGGAAATATCCAGCTTGCGAAACTCAAACCCCGGAATGTCTGCCACTCTTCCCAGGCGCGCTTCCTTGAGGGAAACATCATAGTAGTCATTGAGATTGTCGATTCCGACGACCTCATCACCACGATCCAGCAGCTTAAGCGCCAGTTCATTACCGATGAAACCGGCTACACCGGTTATGAGTATTTTCATGCTCGTGTCCCACAAAATCTGATAACGGATCCCGGCAAACCCGGTCTTCCTGAAACATCAGCAAACCCTTGTGCCAGGAGACGGCTCAGCAACGGCCTATGCCGTAATAGCTGAACCCTTCTGCACGAAGTTTGCCCGGATCATAAATATTTCTGCCATCAAAGATCACAGGGGTGGCAAGGGATTCCCTGATGGTCTGAAAATCCGGGCTGCGAAAAACATTCCACTCGGTTACCACTGCCAGAGCATCAGCTCCTGCCAGCGCCTGCTCGGGTGTCTCTGTCAGAAACAGGTCGTCGCGCTCTCCATAGATCCGCCTTGCTTCATCCATGGCAACCGGATCAAACGCTGCCACTTTGGCACCCGCTGCCCACAGGGCTTCCATCAGCACCCGACTGGGAGCATCCCGCATGTCATCCGTGTTCGGCTTGAACGCCAGTCCCCAAAGGGCGATGCGCCTGCCCTGCAAGTCTCCCTGGAAATGCTTCCGGATCTTGTGGAAAAGCATCTGTTTCTGCCTTTTGTTCACCGCTTCCACCGCTTCCAGAAGCTGAGCCTGATAACCGACTTCATTGGCGGTACGTTCCAGAGCCGAAACGTCTTTGGGAAAACAGGATCCTCCGTAGCCACATCCGGGATAGATAAAGGAGTAGCCAATACGATTGTCCGCACCTATACCCTGACGCACCTGTTCAATATCCGCCCCCAGTTTTTCCGCGAGATTGGCCAGCTCGTTCATGAAACTGATCTTGGTCGCAAGCATTGCGTTGGCCGCATACTTGGTCAGTTCGGCGGAACGTACATCCATGGTAATCAGGCGGTCATGATTACGATTGAAGGGCGCATACAAAGTATGCAGCAGATCTGTCGCCCTGGAGCTGCTGGAACCGATGATGATACGGTCCGGCTTCATGAAATCGGCAATCGCCGCTCCTTCCTTGAGAAATTCAGGATTGGAAACCACATCGAATTCCAGTTCCAATCCTCTGTCCTGCAACACGCCAGAGATTGTCGCACTCACTTTGTCAGCGGTGCCCACAGGGACCGTGGACTTGTCCACTACAACACGATACTCCTGCATATGCCGGGCGATGGTTTCTGCCACCTGCAATACATGCTGAAGGTCGGCAGAGCCATCTTCATCCGGTGGCGTACCGACTGCAATGAACTGCAACAGGCCGTGTTCGACCGCTTCTGCCGCATTTGTGGTAAAGCGCAGCCTGCCAGCCTCGACATTGCGTTCCACCAGTGAATCGAGATCAGGCTCATAGATGGGAATGATCCCCTGCCGAAGTGCGGCGATCTTTTTTTCGTCGATATCCACACACAATACATCATTGCCGACTTCCGCAAGGCATGCGCCGCTGACCAGTCCCACATAGCCTGTTCCAAATATACTTATCTTCATATGGTTTCGCTTCTGCTTCCAGATTGTTACCAATCTTTCATGGTTATTGGTTTGCGTGGTTTGCTCACCGTCGGGATCGGTACGGCGGGAGTATTCAGTCGCCGGGTACGCACACGCTTGCGTGTCTTGTCGCTGATCTCCTGTTCTTCATTGTTTTCGTGAAGAAACAGCCCCAAAAGAAAAGCAAACCAAATGGCGTTGGCCGGTTTGTGCAGATTGAAATCGATCAGGGAATGCAGGATCAGCAGCAACAAACCGATACCTGCTCCAACCTGCACATAACGGAAAGTTCTCCAGCGTCCACTCCTCCAGACCGCAAGCCAGCCCCGGGCGAAGACCAACAACCCGGACAGTATCAGTAACAAAGCAGCCACTCCTCCATCGAAAAGCCATTCCAGATAGTCATTGTGTGCGTGATTGACAAAGGCATCCACGCTGGCTGGTTGATAATGCGGATAGATTTCAGGATAACTTCCAGCACCAGCGCCAAGCGGGAAATTGTCCATGATTCCCCTTAGCGTACTGGCATAGATATTCCAGCGCATATCTTCCATGCTATCTTCGGAAAACCGGTCAAGAATGGGCGCCAGTCCGATTTCTGCGGTGAGTACCATGATAACCGCGAACAACGTGCCATAGGTGCCATATACGTTGCTGCCACCCAATCGCCGGGAAAAAGCAATCATCACCAGAAACAGACCCAGCATGGCCAGGGCAATACCTGCCCGTGAGCGGGTAAAAACCAAGGCCAGCAAAACAACCAGACCGATCAGGGCATACAGGCCAGCCTGATGGCCTTTCAGGGTACTGAGAAAATTCATGCGCTCGCGCCAGCGGGATCCACGCGGACCGAGACTATGGGTATGTCCCACGCTTGCCGCCAGCAGCGCCAAAGCCACGGGAAACGTCATTTCCAGAAAACCAGCCAGATGGTCCTTGTTCAGGTAGGTACCCGCTGCCGCCTTCATCCCGTATTCATTTGGCAGATACAATGCGCCACCAAATCCTCCGCCATACTGCATCAAACTGAGCACGGACTGAAAAACAGCCATGCCCAGCATGATATAGACGAGCTTCATGACCTGCTGGCGCGGCAGACTGCATACCGCCATGAATACCGCAATCGGCGGCAATAACGCCCACAGGGCAGCCTCGGTATTGTGCGGCACCAGGCTCAAACTGCGCCATTGGCTATCGGTCGATCCCACCGCCGAAAAGACTGATTGGAGAAAGTCTCTTCCAGGCAGGGAATACAGCGTATCCAGCGGCAGAGCAATCAATCCCGGTACCGGCAGCAGAAACAGAGCCGCCGACCATCCGAGGTGACTGGTCTTGACCTGTTCCAGCGGTTGCGCGCGGAGAAACAGCAAAAGGAGCACGGACAGCGCCAACAATTCCAGTACCATCAGTGGCAACGGCAGATTACCTGCTCTGAACAATGGAGCAAAAATCAGCATGATGATCAATAGCCACAGGATGCTGCGATCCTGACGAGAAGAAGCGGCCATGATTTCAGGGACTGATGGGAGGACGCGGTGGCGGATTGTTCGCGGGATTGTCCGGCAGCGGCCCCAACAACACACCGGTACCCACCACCACACCAACATCCTCGATGGTCATGTTGCCAAATACGGCTGGGGTGCAGTTCAGCGGTGTAGCTGCACCTGGCGGACAGCTGGCTGCATCGATGGCTACTTGTTGCTGACCATCCCATGTTTCATTGCAGCCGTTGAAATAGACAACTTCCACATGCGACTCCTTGGGCAGTTCAAGCTTCCAGCCATCCTTGAGCTTGTCACCTTGAACCGCATGCGCCAGATCCTTTCCTGAATCAACCAGCACATCTCCTTCCACCTTGTATATCTGGGCAATGGGACAGGCATCACTGGAAACCTTCACGGTGGTCTTGCCCTCATGGGTGGTAACACAAGCGCCCGGATAACTGATTTCGGCTGCGCCATCGAGCTTCAGCTCATCCCCTTCCTGGAGCGCCTGTCCTTCTTGTACAGCAAGATACTGTCCATTGCGTCGTATCAGAGCAGTACCCACCAACTGACTCAGAATGATCTGATCACCATCAGCATTGGCCGCTGCATCGAGACAGGGCGTCCACAAGGCCGCAAACCGGTTGCAGGCATCAGCGCTCACATCGATAATCTTCGCGCCTTCCCAGGTGATTTCGCAATCATCGTCGAAAACCAGATGAGCCCTGGAATTCTCCATGATCATCAATCGGTCACCCTCTTTCAGGCGACGCCCCTGTTTCACGGGAAGATAGCGATCTCCCTGAAACAAGAGCACTTCTCCTTCTACCTCAGACAATACGGCGATGGAATCATCCTTTGCCCAGACGCCGGCATGGAACAGCAGCATCGACAGGAAAGCAAGAACCACGACTATTGTCTTTCGCATAGGAATGAGCATCGAAAAATGATAATTCGGGTGATTATCCATGTTGTCGCTATCAGTCACCCCTGGCCAAGAATGCGGATCAGCAATAATTATATGATAATCCACAGGATTTAGAGTTTGATTCTAGCATTTTTTATAAATCGGTGCCGACCAACGGGCGCAGCATGGTTTCAGGACATTTTGCGTATGGATATCCGGTCAAACCAGACTTCCCCTTCCACCAAGGGGTACTCATCACCACCATCACTGATCTCCAGCCTGAGTACCTGCCCCCGGCAGTCCGCCGCGTCCGGCACTTCGAAAGTGGCTTGCTGCATCTCCCAGTCACTGGCTCCCACCAAAGGCAAAACAGCGCCCAGCAACCGGTCATTTTCTCCGGCGCAACGCACCACCCAGCGCAATCCCCCGGAAATACGCAGGCGATCCACGCGCTGACGCAATTGCAGTACATAGCGCCCCTTGCCCAAAAGCAGATACTGGTATACCTGCTGACGGGGAGTTGGTTGCCCCCGATAAAGAATATGCAGACTTTTTTCTCCCTCCCCTCCATAAGTGTGTTTACGGCGGACAATCAGGGACTTGTGCTCAGGAAAATACCAGAAAAATCCGCCATTTCCGGGCGGCAGTTCGAACCCTCCATCGAACACGCTGCCCAGATAGCGACGTTGTTTCTGCGAGAGCCCGTTTATCCACACCAGATAGGCTTCCGGCCACTGCTGTTCTTTTTGCAGACGCTCTACCAGCATTGCGCGTTCCTCATCAGACAAGGGGGTTTTGCTGGCATGACGCAGGGTCGCAATCCTGACAACGGTTTCCAGACGCTCGGCATGTTTGGCCAGATAGGCAAAAAAACCGTTCCACCAGCTGGGAGGAGATTGCAGCAGTCTATTGAGTACGCCCCGGGTCGCGGGATTTTCCGCCAGGTTCGCGAGCAAGGGATAGATACGCTTCCCCTGATCGGAATCCAGTTCCAGTACAGCTGCCCAATTTTGCACCGCCTTGTCCAGATCTCCCCTGGCCATCCAATAATCCGCAGCGCGAAAGCGCACATCCTTGTTTGCCGGCATGCGTTCGATGGCCAATACCATGAGTGAATCCGCTTGATCTGGCTTGCCTGATTGCAGCAACAAATTCGCAAGGACCTGCATGGGTTCAGCATCCCCTGGATTCAGCACGATAGCGCGGCGTAACAGATCGATCGCTTTTTGCGGATCGGTTTCCATGAGCAACCGCCCCTTGAGATACAGGGCACGCGGCTGATTGCCATTCCACAGCAGGGCGCTATCCACGGCCTGTGCATCACCCAGCCGGGCTTTTCTCGTATAGTGGTCGCCCAGGCCGGTAACCAGAATTCTCCAGGCCAGCAACAAGCCCATGAAGAGAATGAGCAAAGAAAAGACTACATGTTTTCTCCGCTGCATCATTTCCCCTCTGCCTGAATATCATGTCTGAGCCTGGTTATATACAGACGCCGCCCCCTGGGAGCCAGATGGAAAACCATCCTGCCACGGTAATGAATCCGCTTTTCGTCTTCAGCTGAATCGGCGTTTGCGCTGATCTCAGCCCAGGCCTGATATCTGTTGCCGCTTACTGGAACAATTTTCAGTTGCTCCAGACTGAAACGTCTCTGCCTGGTAGAGTCGAACACCTGCTGGTATCCCAGTTTGATTTGTTCCCGGCCTGTTCGTTCATTGGCGCTGGCATCCAGGGTAAACAGACGCGACAAGCCTTCCACATCCCCTCTTTCCCACGCGCGAATATAGCGCATCAGCACGAACTCCGGCTGCATGTTCGCCGAACCGGCATCACTGATCATCTTCACATCTGCAGTCTGCCCCATGTCCGGCAACGAGCCCGCTGATACCATCCCGGCACCATCGAAGGATGGAACCCTATCCCGGACATCGCTCCGCTTCGCAGAGTTTGCAGACGCAATGGTTTCCAACCCGGCCGACTCCCGCGGTGTTACCACCCGCTTGTGCGCTTGCTCTACCGCCGTGTTTGCTGCCGCTTCCGAAGGCTCCATCGGTTCACTTGTGGCGGGTGTCGATGGTACAGAATGCAGGGAATCAACCGTTGCCCCTGACGCCGGGAGCAATGCCTGAACAGATGTTTTCATTCCCTTGTGTTCCGGGAGGATAACTGTTGGAATCAACGGATTCACCGGCACCTGGTCTGCCAGTCGTGTTTCGGGAACGTTGTCATCGACCAGCATGAGGCTTGTACTCTCCCGGTTGCTTATGGCCACCAGCATCACCAGAATCAACAGGGATGCAATAATCAGCCAGACGAAGGCTTGCGGATTCCGTTGCAACAAGGTAACACGATACAGCGCATCTACGGGACGAACCGGTTGGGAAAGCGGGGCGCGATAACGCGGCGTTGCCTGACCTCTTGGCGCCCTGCTCCGGGTAGTGACTGCATCGCCTGTCTGTTGCAGGCTCGCATCATACGCACGACGCTTGTCCGGGCGTTTCAATACGGCATAGGCGTTGTTCAGCTGGCGCACGGCTTTGTCCACCCACTGTTCCGAACGGTTGATACGATCCGGATGGAACAGGCTGATGAGCAACCGGTAGCGCCTGCGTATCTCTTCCGTTGCAGCATTCGAAGCCAAACCCAGTATCTGGTAATGATTGTTTCCCGGAGAAAACAGATGTTGACGAATGAATGCATAGGCCGCGCTGTTCAGTTCATCGATACTGCAACCCAGCTGTCGGGCCAGTTCGGACAGACGCTCATCCGGCCGGGAGAGACGATTGAGAAATCCCGACAGATCGACCGGTGCCTCCAGCATGCCCAATGCCGCCATACCACCCCCCCTGCGGTGAAGTCGCAGCAATTCCCGGTAAAAACTGTCTACTTGCCGACTCATGGATGCTCTGTCGCAGACTCAGGAGGCCAGCTTGGGATGCTCATCCGCGTCTTCGGCATCATAATTGTAGTAGTTGTAGTGATACTGATAGTCATACCCGTAGCCACTGCGCCCCTGACCATATTTTGCCAGCAGAACACCCAGAACATGGGCATGCGCCTGATGCAGGCGTTGCAATGAACCCTTGAGCGCACCACTGCGGGTGACTCCCGCATCCACGACCAGGATACTTGCGCTGGCCATGCTGGCAAGCACCAGCGCATCGGCCAGCCCCAGTATGGGTGGGCCGTCAAGAATGACGACATCAAACTTTTCTGCCGCCTTCTCCAGAAAATCGACCATTCTGCCACTGTCCAGAAGCTCCGCCGGATTGGGAGGCAAAGGACCGCTGGTGAGCACATACAGCCCTCCCATTACTCCGGCCTGAATGACTTCACCAGGCTTGTTCTCTCCCACCAGGTAATTGGTCAGGCCAATTTCATTGGAAAATGCCAGCTCATGATGGAGAGAAGGATTGCGCAGATCACAATCCACCAGCAACACATTGGAACCGGCCTGTACATAAGTCAGTGCCAGACTGATGGCTGACGTGGTCTTGCCTTCCCCGGAAATGGAACTTGCTACATGCAATATTTTTGGCGTGCCGGATTCCGAGGAAAATGACAGCGCGGTGCGACATGATCGATAGGCTTCCGCGATTGCTGATTTCGGTTCTTCCCAGGTCTTCAGGGCAATGGATTCAGTTTCGTCCTGCAAACGCACTTCCGGCACCACACCCACCACCGGAAGACCGGTAAGCTTCTCGACATCCACAGAAGACTTGATGGTATCGTCCAGATGATCAAAGAGGAAGGCCAGCCCAATGCCACCAAGCAGGCCAATCGCCAGAGCAATCTGCAGATTGCGTTTCAGATTGGGTTTGTAGGCGGAAGCGGGAACCTCGCCTTTGTCGATTATCGAGATATTGTTGCTGCCCACACCTGCGGCAACACCCACTTCCTTGATGCGCTGCAACAGGCCGTTGTACAGCTCACGATTGGTTTCCACATCACGTTTCAAGGCCTGGTAATCCGTACTCTTGCGTTGCAGTTCCAGGATCTGTCCTTTCACGTCCGCCATGCGTGACTGCAACATGGCCTGTTCACGCACTGCCGCCTGATATCGGGATTTTACTGATGACTGGAGATTTCTGATTTCCTGATCAATCTTTTGATTCAGACCATCGATCTGATCCCGCAGGCGCTTCATCGCAGGATATTCGGGCTTGTATATACTGAGCTTGTCCTGATATTGCGCTTCCAGATCAGCCAGCTTTTCCTTGTAGGTCGCTATCACATCACTGTCGGACACAGGATCAAAACCCTGAGCACCGCTGCTTTGCATTTCCTGATAACTGGATTCTGCCCGAATGCGATCCGCTTCGACTTCCGTAAGACGGGTATTGAGCGCCTGCAGTTTCTGCATGAGTATGCCCTGTCTGGAATCCAGATCCACGATTTCCCTCTGACTGGCGTATTCCACCAGCTTGCGCTCGGATTCCTCCAGATTGGCGCGTACCTGTTTGATCCGGTCTGACAGAAACTCCTTGGCATAGGAAGAGTTCTCAAAACGCCGCTCCATGCTCATGTCGATAAAACTCTTGGCCAGGGTGTTGACCACCCGCGCAGCAAGATCGGGATTGGGGCTGTCATAGCTGACCACCACCAGGCGGGAATTCTTTACCGGCGTCACACTCAGATTGGCCAGCAGCAGCTTTTCCAGACTGCCGGTGTCCGTGGAACGCTCATCCTCCGAATCTCTACCAACATTCGGCTCGGGAGAAAAAACCTTCTTCAGCTCGCGAAAGAAAGAAGGCTGTTCCTTGGCCTTGAACTGATCCGATGATTCCAGCCCCAGCTGTTCCACCACCCGCTTGGCCAATCCCCGGCTCTTGAGCAACTGGTACTGGGTCTCGTAGAAATCAAAACTGTAGGCAGCCTCTCTCGGGGTAACTCCTTCAAAATTCACTACCCGGGCAGCTTCACGGTCGATCTGCAGCTTGACGCTGCTGCGATAAACAGGGGTCTGCAGGGAGGTGAAGATGGCACTGGCAACCAGAGAAATTGTTACGAACAGGAGGATGGTGAATTTGTGGCGAACCAGAACCGTCCAATACTCCTTGAGATCCAGCCTTTCCTCCTCTTCTTCCCCATACCCGTTGCCTTGAAAACGGTGACGAAGAGAAAGTTCACGTTCCTCCTCGGACAAAGCCAGGTTCCGGCGGGATGAAAGTCGGCCTGAATCCGGTTTCATGGACATCAGAACAACACGGACCAGCCGACAAAACTGGTAAGAGTTTCCGAGAACAGTTTCCAGGCCGCCTTGCTGCCACTGCGATTAACCACGATGATATCGCCACTTTTCAGCACCGGATCGATTTGCTGCCCGGCGCGCACCTTGCGATAAGAAAGAACATATCCTGTAGTTTTCCCATTCTCCGTACGGAAGATGGCAACTTCATCAAAATCCGCCAGCCTGTCCATCCCCTTGGCATTGGCAATGGCCTGCAGAAAAGTGGTCTTGCCCTTGAGAGGAAACACTCCGGGATTCTTCACCCAGCCTTCAACGGTGATTTTCTGGCTTTCATATTCCTTGATGAAAACAGTGACATGAGGATCCTGAAGATATTTTTCCGCCAATACCTTTTCGATGCGGCGCTCCGCCTCCCGGGCGGTCAAACCCGCTACTTTTACCGGACCGATAAGCGGCAGGGAAGCATAGCCCTCGGTATTTACCCGGGTTTCCCGACCAAGTTCTTCCGCCTGGAAGACTTCCACTTCAATAAGATCCAGGGGGCCAATACGATATTCATAGGTTCGGGAATCCGGCTGTGCCGGTTCGTGCGCCACGGAAAAATCACTGATGGGCGCGCCCGCGCCTGCACTGTCAATCCCGGAAATGTCACTCTGCCCCACCTGAAGATCGTCCAGCACACCATCAGCAACTGCCAGTGGCGACAGAAGTATCAGGAAAAACAACAGAACAGAACAACGCATCAGGTCGGCTTCTCTTTACCATGCAAATGGAATCACTTTAAGGAACCTCTGATTAAATCATGAACTCGCATCTTGCGCCCAAAATGTCCCGCTACTGCGTTGCAAATCTTCGCAATAGCGGGCTATTACGTGCGATTTGCGCCTTGTATCGGAACATTTTTAATCACAATCTGCTTCGCTCAGATTTAATCAGGGGTTCCTTAATTTTATCACGCATTGAACCATCTTCCGAACCATGCCACAAAGCTTGTTCAGTTACGCCGGCCCGGAAAAAAACGAAAAATACCGCGACTTTTTCCTGTTCTGGAGCTGCCCTGAGAAAGCAATCCCGGAGGCAATGGAAGCTGATCGGGATCCTTGTTCCGCCAGATCGCGGCAGGGCGCTCGTGTACCAGGCGTCTGGCCTCTTCAACCCCCAGAAAACGACACGCCGCAACCTCGCCTTCCGCCAGAAGAGGAGGCCTGTTGTGCAGGTCATGTGCATCAGTGGCCAACAGATGTACCACCCCGGCATCCAGCATCTTTTCCGCCCAGTAACGGGGACCGGAGCCAAAACGCCCCGTGAGACTACCCGCTGTCAGCTGCAACCAGGCTCCTGCGCGGGCAACCGTGAGAAACTCCTCATAGTACTGCTCCAGCCAGACAAGGCGTTCCGGATGGGTGATCACCGGCACAAAGCCCGCACTCAGCACATCGGCAATGAAGCGGACAAAATTCATCAACGGCACATGATGCGGTGGCTCAAACAGAAAATACCGGGAAGCGTTGAGGCAGGGAAATGTCCCGGAACGCAGTCTGGATAGCAACTCCGGCACCACCTGTATATCCGCCCCCATCCCCAGCGTCAGACAAATCTGTTGCTCTTCGAGCAATCCCCTGAAACGGGTCAGCGCATCACGAATGCTGTTGGTATCATTTTCGAACAGCCCCGGATAGATATGTGGTGTACAGGCCAGATGAGTGATGCCGTCAGCCACCGCCATGCGCGCCATTTCCAGAGCTGTTTCATCTGTTTCCGCCCCGTCATCGATGCCAGGCAACAGGTGACAATGCAGGTCATACACCAGCGCCACTCTCCAGCTTCGGCTTGGCCTGAACATGATCAGGCCCATTATGCAACGTCTTCAACCGCTTCCAGGCCCGATTCATTCCCTGGTAGTAAAAGAAAAATATCAGTAGAAATCCATAGAACATGTAGACATCCGGCACATGCAGCCATTCGCCAAGCAATCCGCCAAGACCGAGCAACAGACTCACAGCCAGCATGATCATTACCGTAGTGCGGACACCAAAACCGGCGACAAGCAGAATATGATGCAAATGTTCCCTGTCCGGCGCAAAAGGTGAGCGGCCCCGCCGCATTCGCCGCAACATGATTGCAACAGTATCCATGATCGGCAGGCCAAACAGCCATACGGCAGTAATGGGGCGCAATTGCATCACAGGTTCCTGGGTGAAACGAATCATGAACCAGGCCGCCGCCAGGCCAAGAAACATTGCCCCGGCATCACCCAGGAACACCGTTGCCGGCCGGCTTTCACGGAAACGAAAATTGAGCAGCAGAAATCCGCTCAATCCACCGCAGATGAGCGCAAGAAGCAAGGCGTCCTGAAAAAGGCCGCCATGCCATGCCAGCCCAAGCAGCACGGAAAAAAGTATCAGTAACAATCCACCACACAGGCCGTCCATGCCATCCATCATATTGGTCGCATTGATAATACCCACCACGCAAAAAACACTGAAAGGAACCGTCAGCCAGCCCGGTTCAACAGAGGAAACCTCTCCCAGCAGAAAACCGAGATTTTCCAGGCGAATGTTTCCCCACAGGACAATCAACAGTGCCGCACCAATCTGGGCGATAAAGCGGGCGGAAGGAGGCGTTTCCCGGAAATCATCCAGCAGCCCCACAATGAATACCAGGGCGCCTGCCAGAAACAGGGAGCGCCACTGGCTCAGGGAAACATCCAGGGTCAGCACCAAAAGCATGAAAGCACAAAATATGGCGACCCCGCCCACCAGGGGTGTGGCGGCATGATGCTGTTTGCGACCGCCAGGACTGTCTACCAGTCCGATACGCTGCGCCAGCGGAGCAACAAGAAGCATCAAACCCGCAGTCAAAGACGCAGCGACAGCAAAAACGACGATCATCAGGAGCATATCCCACCGGAAGTTCGTAAAACGAAAGAGATCTCCCTGACATCATAGTCGAGCCTCCCTGCGCCACCATTAAACCAAGACCACAATAAAAAGTCATCTATCCGGGCTGTTTGCCGTGAAAAAACGCTGTTTTTCTTCTCTGCTCAATCAGAATAGGGAACCTCGAAATATTCCTTCCCTGGAATTTTTCTTGTCGCAAAGAGAAAATGCGATTTCCTCTTTGCTCACATTTTCGATCACTTGTGGTGATCGAAAATGGCGGGACATCCCTGTCCCACAAGGGAAATTTCAACATCCTGAGTTAGTAGAAAGTGCCAGGCTTTTGTACAATGACTGTTTCAACACATATTCAAGAAGGTACAAAATGGGCTTTCTCCAGAACAAGAAGATTCTCGTAACCGGCATCGCCAGCAACCGTTCCATTGCCTATGGCGTAGCCCGGGCCATGCAGCGTGAAGGAGCAGAACTCGCTTTTACCTATCAGAATGAAAAACTGCAGAAACGCGTAGAACAGTTTGCCGAAGAACTGGGGGCGGACATCTGTCTTCCGCTGGACGTAAGCAGTGACGAATCCATTGAAGAAATGTTTCGCGTACTGGGAAAACACTGGGATGGTCTGGACAGTCTGGTTCATTCCATTGGCTTTGCCCCCAGGGATCAACTGGAAGGCAATTTTGCCGACGTGGTTACTCGTGAAGGTTTCCTTACCACGCTGGATATCAGCGCCTACAGCTTTGCGGCACTGGCCAAGGGCGCCAAACCGATGATGGAAGGACGCAATGCTTCTCTGGTCACCATGAGCTATCTGGGTGCGGTGCGCACGGTGCCAAACTACAATGTGATGGGCGTCGCCAAGGCCGCCCTGGAAGCAAGCACCCGTTACCTGGCCGACGCCATGGGTCCCGACGGCATCCGGGTGAATGCGGTCTCCGCCGGCCCCATACGCACCCTCGCTGCGTCCGGCATCAACAACTTTCGATCCATGCTCGCGGAAGCGGAGAAAAAAACCCCCCTGCGCCGCAATGTGACCATCGATGAAGTCGGCAATGCTACGGCATTCCTGTGTTCCGACCTGGCTTCTGGCATTACCGGCGATGTACTCTATGTAGATTCCGGCTACCACATCCTGGGCTGATCCCGAAAGAAAGCCATCAAAAAAGGGCGCCGTTACAGCGCCCTTTTTCATTCCGTCTGGTACGGAAAAACTACTGTTCCCGGGTTTTGATTTCCACGTCGGCACGCTCACGAAGATAACGCCCCATGATGTTGAACTGCAGCTGGCCTTTCGATCTTGCCATGGTCTGCCTGGCCGCCTTGCGCGCTTTATCATCCAGTTTGGACGGATCTCCGTCAGTCACATCCGTAACTGCAAGCAAGGCATAATCACCATTACCCAGGCCGATCCCGCCGAAAGCAGGTTTGCCCTTTTCGGGACGCCCCAGTCCGAACGCCTTTTCCCTCACGGCCTGAGGAAGCAGGGTGGACTGACGTTTCACCTTGATGTCTGATTTCAGTTCTCCGTCACCATCCGCCGCAATCTGTTGCAGGGTTTTTTCTCCCGCTTCCAGAGAAGCGAGCAAAGCCGTCCCCTTTTCTGCCGCGAGAGCTTTGCCCTTGTCCCGCTTCATGGCGGCAACTACTTTATCCTTTACTTCTTCAAAACTCTGAGGATGCTCGGCTTCGTGTTCCACTACGCGCAACACCAGCACCTTGTCGCCTTCCAGCTCGATCAGTTCACTGTTGTTGCCCTCTCCCAGCACATCGTCGCTGAAGGCGGCCGCAACGATCTTGGGAGATGAGAGATCCCCCTGGCCTCCACGTCTGTCCACCCAGCCAGACTCTTGCACTTTCAGTCCAAGAGCTTCCGCTGCCGGCACCAGACTGTCCGGGGATTCGTAGCTCAGATCTGCCAGCTGTTCCGCCTTGTCGAACAGAATCTGTTCCGCCTGCTGGCGGCGCCAGGCGGTTTCGATCTTGTCGCGCAGGATCTCGAAATTGCCCTTGTCCGGGTTGCGAATATCCACAACCTGAATGATATGAAAACCGAAGGGCGTACGCACCGGCTGGCTGATCTGACCTTTTTTCAGCTTGTAGGCTTCTTCTTCAAAGGTTTTTGCCATGAGACCAGGACTGATCCAGCCCAGCTCACCACCTTGATCTTTGGAGCCCGGATCATCAGAAAACTCTTTGGCCAGATCCTCGAATTTCTCGCCTTTGGCCAGGCGCTGTTCCAGATCGGCCGCCTTGGCCCGGGCGGCATCCACCGCAGCCTGATCGGCATTTTCCGCCACCTTGATGAGGATATGACGCAGCTTTCGCTCTTCAGGCGCCTGGAATTCATCCTGATGCTGGCGGTAGTAGTCGCGCAGCTTTTCCTCGGTGACTTCCAGGTCCGCGCCCAGAATCTCCGGTGACAGGAGCAGATACTCCAGTTTCACCCGCTCCGGCACCATGTATTTGTTCAAATGTTCTTCATAGTAGGCCTTGATCTCATCTTCGGCAGGAACATAGTCAGCTGCAAGTTTGCTCCCGGAAATGGTCAGGTAACTGAGTTCCCGTTCCTGATCCTTTAGGCGGATACTGTCATTAAGTTCATGATCCGTGGCAAAGGCCGACCCCGACAAGCCATACTGAAGTTGCTCCATAACCAGGTCACCGCGCACTTCCTCTTCAAAACTGCGCTGACTCATCCCCTGATTGCGAATCAGGGTGTTATAGGCCTGAACATTGAATTTCCCATTGGTTTGAAAGCTGGGTATGGACTGTATGTACTGACGCACAAAATCATCGCTGACGCGCAACTTCCAGGCATCTGCCGTTTCCGACAGCACCGCATCATTGATCAACTGTTCGATGACCTGCTTGCGCAGGGTTTTGTCATCGAACATCTCGGGGCGATAGGCTTTTCCCAGTTGTGAACGCAGGCGATCACGAAACTGGCGAACACGTTGCTCTACCTGCCGCTCGGTGATTTCCTTGCCATCCACGCTGACAGCAACGGGATCGCTACTGACCCCCAGATAGCTCTGGATGCCCCACAGGGCAAAGGGAATGGTGATGAATCCGACGATAAGCCAGGCAAACCAGCCTTGAGCCTTTTCTCTAATTGCCAGCAACATGATTGTATTCTTCCCAGTTCAAAGCAAAAAAAACGGGGTACCAGCTATGATACCCCGTTCGTTCAATTATGGCGGAGTGGACGGGACTCGAACCCGCGACCCCCGGCGTGACAGGCCGGTATTCTAACCAACTGAACTACCACTCCTAATTGCTTGGTGGGTGCTGAGGGGATCGAACCCCCGACCCTCGCCTTGTAAGGGCGATGCTCTCCCAGCTGAGCTAAGCACCCGATTGAGGCGCGCTAGTTTACTGCATCTTTTAGTGCTTTACCAGCTTTAAATGCCGGGGATTTTGAAGCCTTGATTTCGATGGCTTCACCGGTTTTGGGGTTGCGCCCGGTACGTGCCGCACGATCCCGAACGACGAAACTGCCGAAGCCGATAATGGATACCGTATCGCCATCCTGCAGTGCTTTGGTGACGGCTGCGATCATGCCATCCAAGGCACGGGCTGCGGCTGCCTGCGGGATATCTGCGGCATCTGCCATGGCTTCAGCCAATTCTTTCTTGTTCATCCTGATTTGCCCCCTATGGAACGTATTTATGTGAATCCTGAATCCGTGAATTCATCAGGGCGCATCGCACAAGCTCTTGCGCACTGCATCTCTTCCGAGCTCACGGATTCAGGATGAATGGTAATGCGGAACGGAGTATATCCGGTAGTTTCCGTAAAAACCGGCAGATATCCAGGCTCCTGCAAAGCGTGCGTTTTATACCAAGCCAGCGTGAAAACTGTCAAGGAAAAACGGATTCAGCCGGTAAAAAAGGCTTGTTTGTCCCAAATCCGAAAATCCTGATGACAAACAAGGGTTAAACCACATTGTCAGTTTTTCGAAATTCCCGCAAACAGGATCCGCTCCAGACCTTCCCTGCACAACCATATCCGGCTGCATTTCAGGAAGCCTTCGATCACCTGCTCAATGGGTGATTACGCGCTTGCGCCGGGTTTTTTTGCTGACAGTGGTCTTGCCATCAGATACCGAGACGTCCGATTTGGTCTTTTTCCCTGGCTCGGGTTGACTGGTCAGCGCAATCTCCAGCACTTCGTCTATCCATTTTACCGGGCGTATATCCAGGGTACTGGTAATATTCTTTGGTATTTCCTTCAGATCCCTTTCGTTTTCCTCGGGAATCAACACTGTCTTGATGCCGCCCCGGGCTGCGGCCAGCAATTTTTCCTTGAGACCGCCTATGGGCAATACCTCACCGCGCAGGGTAATCTCACCAGTCATGGCTACGTCCGCGCGCACCGGAATCTGAGTCAGCGCCGATACCAAGGCACTGCACATTCCGATGCCTGCACTGGGGCCATCCTTGGGAGTGGCGCCTTCGGGCACATGCACATGAATGTCATATTCCTGATGGAAATCCTTGTCCAGGCCCAGCACGTCCGCGCGGCTGCGCACCACAGTCATGGCCGCCTGTATGGATTCCTTCATTACATCACCCAGCTGACCGGTGTAGGTCAGGCGCCCCTTGCCCGGCATGATGGCCGCCTCTATGGTCAGCAGCTCGCCTCCCACTTCGGTCCAGGCCAGCCCGGTAACCTGCCCGATCTGATCCCTTTCTTCCGCCTTGCCATAACGGAAGCGTTGTACGCCCAGATAGTGTTCCAGTTTCTTTGGCGTAACAATGACCTTTTTGCCCTTGACCTCGCCCAACAGGATTTCCTTCACCACCTTGCGGCAGATCTTGGCAATCTCGCGCTCCAGGCTGCGCACCCCCGCCTCGCGGGTGTAGTAACGCACAATGTCCCTCACCGCTGCTTCACGGATGGCCAGCTCTTCTTTTTTCAGACCATTGTTTTCCATCTGTTTGGGAATCAGATAGCGCTCGGCGATGTTCACCTTTTCCTCTTCGGTATAGCCGGACAGACGAATGACTTCCATGCGGTCGAGCAGGGCGGCAGGCACATTCAGGGAATTGGCCGTAGCCACAAACATGATTTCCGACAGGTCGAAATCCACCTCAAGGTAGTGATCCTGGAACGTGTGATTCTGCTCGGGATCCAGCACTTCCAGCAGCGCCGATGCAGGATCACCACGAAAATCCTGCGCCATCTTGTCAATCTCATCGAGCAGGAACAGGGGATTGCGCACTCCGATCTTGGTAAGGTTCTGCACGATCTTGCCCGGCATGGCGCCAATGTAGGTGCGCCGATGACCCCGAATCTCTGCTTCATCGCGCACACCGCCCAGAGCCATGCGCACGAACTTGCGATTGGTGGCGCGAGCGATGGACTGTCCGAGAGACGTCTTGCCCACGCCCGGAGGTCCGACCAGGCAGAGGATGGGGCCTTTCAGCTTGCGCACCCGCTGCTGAACGGCCAGATACTCAAGAATACGCTCCTTGACCTTTTCCAGGCCATAGTGATCGGCTTCCAGCACGGCTTCTGCCTTGGCAATATCGTTGCGCACGCGACTGCGTTTCTTCCACGGGACGCTCACCAGCGCATCGATATAATTGCGCACTACCGTGGCTTCGGCGGACATGGGAGACATGAGCTTGAGTTTGTTCAACTCGGATTCCGCCTTGGCCCTGGCCTCCTTGCTCATACCAGCCTTTTCGATCTTCTGCGCCAGTTCCTCAAACTCATTGGGCACATCGTCCAGTTCACCCAGCTCCTTCTGAATGGCTTTCATCTGCTCATTCAGATAGTACTCGCGCTGGTTCTTCTCCATCTGCTTCTTGACCCGTCCGCGAATGCGCTTTTCCATTTGCAGCACATCGTTCTCGCCTTCCATGAGCGCCATCAGATGTTCCAGGCGATCACGCACACCCTGCATTTCCAGTACTTGCTGCTTTTCATCCAGCTTGAGGGACATGTGTGCGGCCATGGTATCGGCCATGCGCGCGGGCTCGTCAATGCTGGCCAGGGAGGTCAGCACTTCCGGCGGAACTTTCTTGTTCAGTTTGACATATTGCTCGAACAGATTGCTGGCGGTACGCATGAGTACTTCCATTTCCTGCTCGGGCAATTCGATCTCGTCATCCAGCTTGCTGGCACGGGCCACATAATAACCATCCTTTTCGACGATCTCCCTGATCTGACTGCGGCTGCTACCTTCCACCAGGACTTTTACGGTGCCATCCGGCAGCTTGAGCAGTTGCAGAATGCTCGCCAGGGTGCCTACTTCATACAGATCCTTCACGCCGGGGTCATCCACATCAGCACTCTTTTGCGCGACCAGCAATATCTGCTTGTTGTCCTGCATGGTGGCATCCAGCGCCTTTATGGACTTCTCCCGGCCCACGAACAACGGAATGACCATATGCGGATAAACCACCACATCACGCAAGGGCAGCACGGGGATCATGGCGCTGATTTCAGGAATGTCGTTGGATCCTTTTTCTTGACCCATATTGGTTTCCTCTTGAAGAACCGCAGGGCAACACGGGAAAGTGCTGCACTGAATCTGACGATACCCGGAAAACGGGTGAAATGACTAGTTGCTTACATGAGGGCAAAGAGCTGCTTTTTCAAGTGCCCTACACGATCAAACCGGTGAATTCACCGGTTTGATCCTGATTATCAGTCGCTACTCGATGCGGCCCGCGGTCGTGAAGCTTCGGCATCACCCTCATACATGATGTAAGGCGAAGTCTCTCCTTCGATGACGGCCTGATCGACAACGACCTTGCTGACATTCTCCATGGAAGGCAGATCGTACATGATATCCAGCAGCACATGCTCAAGTATGGTACGCAAGCCACGAGCGCCGGTTTTTCTCGCCATGGCCTTGCGTGCAATGGCGCGCAGGGCATCTTCACGGATCTCCAGCTCGGCGCCTTCCATGTCGAACAAACGCTGATATTGCTTGACCAGGGCATTCTTGGGCAGGGTAAGAATCTGCACCAGGGCATCTTCATCCAGTTCTTCCAGGGTAGCTACGACCGGCAGACGCCCCACGAATTCGGGAATCAGACCATAACTGACCAGATCTTCCGGCTCCACGTCACTCAGAAGCTCGCCCAGGCTGCGGGTTTCTTCCTTGGTGCGAATATCAGCGGAAAAACCGATGCCTCCTTTCTCCGAACGGCGCTGCACTACCTTGTCCAGCCCGGCAAAGGCGCCCCCGACGATGAACAGGATCTTGCTCGTATCCACCTGCAGGAACTCCTGCTGGGGATGCTTGCGTCCGCCTTGGGGCGGAATCGAGGCAATCGTGCCCTCGATCAGCTTGAGCAGCGCCTGCTGCACACCTTCCCCGGATACATCACGGGTAATGGACGGGTTGTCCGATTTGCGGGATATCTTGTCTATCTCATCGATATAGACAATACCGGTCTGCGCCTTTTCCACGTCGTAATCGCATTTCTGCAGCAGCTTCTGGATGATGTTTTCCACGTCTTCGCCAACATAACCGGCTTCGGTAAGCGTGGTTGCATCAGCAATGGTGAAGGGCACATTGAGCATGCGCGCCAGGGTTTCGGCGAGAAGCGTCTTGCCCGATCCGGTAGGCCCGATCAGCAATACATTGGATTTGGCGATCTCCACCTCATCCTTTCCGGTAGCGGCACCCATGCGCTTGTAATGGTTGTACACGGCCACGGACAGGACCCGCTTGGCCTGACCCTGGCCAATAACATAATTGTCCAGACCTTCCTTGATTTCATGAGGAGTGGGCAGTTTCTGATCGGGGGTGTCCGTGCTTTCCTCCATTTCCTCACGGATGATGTCGTTGCATAGCTCCACGCATTCATCACAGACGAAAACCGAAGGACCCGCAATCAACTTTTTGACTTCATGCTGACTCTTGCCACAAAAAGAGCAATACAGCAGCTTGCCGTCATCACCTTTGCCGTCGTTATTCTCACTCATGCCTTAATTCCTAAGAAACCTCGTTTTCCTGCCACAGGGAATGTCATGTTCAATAATATCCCATAGACAAAGGATAGCAACCCCGAAAAACACGTGTAAGTAGTCGAATCAGACAAAAAAACCGGTCATTTCACAAGGAAATGGCCGGCTTTCCCGCATTTCGGCGTTCGCCATCAATCGTTGCTGCGGGCACCCAGCACTTCATCGACCAGGCCGTATTCCCTTGACTCTTCCGCGCTCATGAAGTTGTCCCGCTCCGTATCTTCGGAAATGCGCTCAAGGGTTTGTCCGGTATGCTCTGCGAGGATTCCGTTCAACCGCTCACGGATAAGAAGAATTTCCCTGGCATGGATCTCGATGTCTGTAGCCTGCCCCTGAAACCCTCCCAGGGGTTGGTGGATCATCACCCGTGAATTGGGCAGGCAGAAACGTTTGCGCCTGGCTCCTCCAGCGAGCAAAACTGCGCCCATGCTGGCCGCCTGGCCAATGCACATGGTACTCACCGCAGGACGTACAAACTGCATGGTATCGTAGATTGCCATTCCGGCAGTAACCGAACCGCCCGGTGAATTGATATACAGATGGATATCCTTGTCCGGATTTTCGGATTCGAGGAACAACAACTGCGCCACAATCAGATTGGCCATGTGATCCTCAACCGGTCCCACGCAGAAAATGACCCGTTCCTTGAGCAGTCTTGAATAGATATCAAAAGCCCGCTCACCGCGCGCCGTCTGTTCCACAACCATGGGCACCAGCCCCAGATTTACGGGATCGGAAATACCGTTGTTGTACTCGTCGCGCATGATTCCTCTCTATATCTCAACCTGAAACCCTCTCCACCAGCCATCTGATGGAAGAGACTTCAGGATCATTGCTGATTGTTGTTCAGTAACTCATCGAAAGACAGTGGCTCGTCTTCTACCTTGGCCTTTTCCAGGATCAGATCCACTACCTGGTCTTCCATTACCACATTCTCGACAGAAGATCGGGCTTCGGGATTGTCCCGGTACCAGTTGATGATCTCTTCAGGATCCTCGAAGGTGGCCGCCTGCTCCGCAATGGCTTCGTCCACCCGCGCCTGATCCACATCGATTTCATTGCCGCGAATCAGTTCATTCACCATCAACCCCAGCTTCACGCGGCGCTCGGCCTGGGGCTCGAACACGCTGACAGGCAGATCCAGGGTGCTTTGCTGCCCCCCTTGCGCCATTTCCTGCTGAGTCTGCTGCTTGAGCGCCTGGGCTTCCTGGGAGATCATGGCGCCAGGTACATCAAATTCATTCGCCGCCAGCAGGGCATCCATAACCGCCTCCTTGGTGCGGCTCTTCACTTTCTGCCGCACTTCACGATCCATGTTTTCACGGATTTCCTTGCGCAGTGCCTGTTCCGTGCCTTCTTCCACACCCAGCGCCTTGATGAAAGCTTCATCCACTTCCGGCAGCTTGGGCTCGGCAACGGCCTTGATCTTCACTTCGAAGCTTACATCCTTGCCCGCCAGATTTTCTACGCGGTAGTCTTCGGGGAATTTCAGTTCCAGGGTTTTGCTGTCCCCGGCAGAGGTTCCGACCAGACCTTCCTCGAAACCGGGAATCATGGTGCCGGAGCCCAATACCAGCTGGATATCCTCGGCGCTGCCGCCTTCAAAAGCTTCGCCATCCATGATGCCGGTAAAGTCCATGGTCACACGATCCCCATTCTCGGCGGCGCGCTCCACATCGATCCACTCGGTACGCTGCTCGCGCAGTTTTTCCACCATGTTGTCCACGTCTTCATCAGTAACTTCTGTTACCGGACGCTTGATTTCCAATACAGAAAGATCCGCCAGTTCCAGCTCCGGCATGACTTCGAAGGAAGCCGTGTAAGCAAGGCCGCCATCCGCATCGTCCTCACGCAGCTCAATGCTGGGTTCGCCAACCGGGCGCAGGTTTTCCTGCACAGCCGCCTCATAGAAGCTGGACTGAATCAGTTCGCCATAGACATCCTGTCGAATCTGCTGGCCATAACGCTGTTTGACCACGCGCATGGGCACCTTGCCCGGACGAAAACCGTCCATTCGCACCGTGCGGGCTGCCTCCTTGAGCTTGGCCTCGAGCAGTTCATTTACCTTGTCCGCGGGCAGATTGACCAGCAAACGTTTTACCAGGCCTTCGCCCGATTCAACAGATACTTGCATTTGAAACTTTCTCCGACAGTAGTCTGTCTGTATTTCTGTATTGATGTTATGGGTGCTCCGCATGGCAAAGCCCCCTCCGTACGCGGCATGAATGAACCGCCTGCCAAAAAAACCACGCGGGTTGATCCGGCATTACCTGTAATCTGGTGCGAAAGGGGAGACTTGAACTCCCACGGGTTGCCCCACTGGAACCTAAATCCAGCGCGTCTACCAATTCCGCCACTTTCGCTAGGAAGACGACATGCCGCCATCCCGGTGAACCCGGCATTATACACAAACTCGAATCAGCACACCTCTGTTCTACTGCCCATCGTCTGGCCATGGGGGATATCGATTTTTCGAGATGCCCTGTGGAAAAACATCTTGCCCGGCTTTTTTCCACGCCCCTTGATACAAATACCCTGGAGGACTACCATCAAACGGATGCGATATTCCCGATTTTCCCGTCTCCTTACTGTCTTGGCCTCCATCCTTTGGGGACTGCTGTCCTGGGAAAACCTGATTGCGGCGCCAGCAGCACCGGGGTACTATCCGCCGTACACACCATATGTAATGCCGGCCACGCAGCCCGGCAACCCGACCCAGGCACCCGGCTGGCCTCCCGCACGCCAGTACCGCCCCATGCCTTCCACCTCTTATTCGGGCACGCCGCCATCCCAGCCCCCCTATGGTACGCAGTATTACTATCAGTTTCAGTACCGCTCCAACCCCACCCGGGACAAACACCAGGGACGCAGCCCCCTGCCCACACCTACACAAACAGCGCCCAGCATAGAAACCAGCGTGAGCGAACGCCGGCCTGTCATTCAACAGAATCTGATTTACCGGGTGCGAATCAAGAGCAGCGGAAATCTCAAGGAGGCCGCTCCCCGTCCGCCTGATTCCGAGGCCGCCGTATTCCGCCAACTGGGGCAACCGGTGAGCTTCAGCGAGGGGCAAGGGGGAAAATCCGCCTTGATCACCGAATATACCTACCTGCTGATTCCTCTCAAGGAAGGCGAAATTTATCTGCCAGGTATCACCCTGAGCGGCAAGTACACGAATGGCGCGGAATTCAATGTTACCGCCGAACACGGCATCACCTTGTATGTACAGCCGGCCGAACCCGGGGTGCAGCCCTGGTTGCCCCTGTATAATCTGCGCCTGGACGCAAAACTTCCGGAAATCCGGGGTCTCAAGGCCGGTGAACCACTGGAGATGAGCATCACTACCTCGGCGGTAGGCGCGGTGGGAACCCAGCTGCCGGGAATCGCCGCCCAACTACAAAGTGATGATTTCTACATCTATCCCGGGGAAGTCAGCACCAGCGGACGCATATCCGCCGACGGACTGGATCTTGTGGGAAGCCGTACGGAAAACTTTACTCTGGTGCCGCGCTGGGGCGGCACCTTGAACCTGCCTTCCCTTTCCCTGCAATGGTGGAATCTGCGCACCGGCAAGGCTGCCAGCGCAACCCTGCCCATTCGTCAGATCCAGGTTGCAGGTCCACCCAACCCCAACGGTGACAGCCGTGCCGGTTTCAATCTGCCAGAAGGAGCCAGCCTGTGGTTCTGGATTCCCCTGGTGCTGGTGATCCTGCTTTTGTTGTTTGCCTGGCTCAAGGTGTTGTTTGGTGCCGGACGCAATCCCGTCGCGTCCTGGGTTGCAGAACACAGCCAGCAACTGCTGGGAGAACTCTACCAGCCTCTGGCAGCCCTGGGGCGCCGTCTCTCCCCCCGCCGGCACATGCACCGTCTGCGCAGCTGGATCGGTCGTAACCTTCCCATATCATGGAAACTCTGGTACTGCCTGCGGGCGCTGGAAAAGGAAGACGATCCTTCCACCTGGGTTCCGGCCCTGCAGATTCTTGCCGCCAAGCACCTGGGCGTACGCCGCCATGCCGATCTGCAGTCTCTCGGGCGCAGCATCATCGCCTGCCATCCCGCGGCGAACCCCCAACAAGTGCAGGCGCTGATGGCGGAACTGGACAGGGCAGTATACGGCGGGCAGAAACTGGACTCCTTCCGCAACTGGAAAGCCGATTTCAAGCGGCAGATCAAACCACGCCTGTTTCCCATCCGTTTTCGCAGTTGCCGGGAAAGCAAGGATAATCATCTACTACCGCAATTGAACCCCGGTTCGAGTCATCATTGACCCGGCACCAATCTATACCAGCCCTGTGGGGCGTCAGTCATTCTTGCTGCGGGAAAACAGCAATGCATTTACCAAACTGGCATACCAGAAAGGGTTTTCCTGCACTGCCCGCCAGCTGTCTGATACCAGTTCTTGTGCGTTTTTCCTCAAGTCGGCATCCCGTGACGACAAAGACAGCTTGAGAACAAGCGCCGATGCGGCAGGCAAGGCACCGTCCTCCTGCACCTGCACGGCAGGCATGCCGGGAAGCAGGGCTCTCGAGCTGCTCACCCAGCCTGTCGATGTATGGAAATCGCGCCAGGCGATATGCAACAGGTTTTCTGCAAGCCTTGCGTCCGCTTGATTTCCCTCCAGCTGTGAAAACTGCATCAATCCCTGGGCAACATAAGCATAATCCGCCAGGGATGCCTGCCCTACCGGGTTCCCCTGATGTTCAGCGCGAAACAGCTGCCGACCATCCCATAGCTTGTTCACCAGATAGTTTCGCAACTTCCGGGCCACATCAAGAAATTCCGCTTTGCCCGACTGGCGGGCGAAACCGGACAAGGTGCCAAGCATCAGGCCATTCCATCCCGCCAGCCGTTTGTTGTCCACCGGCAGACTGCGCTTGTCGCGCGCCTTGAGCAATATTCCCCTTGCTGTTTCCAGCTGGCTCCGGATATCCGCGAGCGGCCGGTTATGGGTTCTGGCCAGATCCCCGGCGGAAGCACCGGTCATGGGCAACACAGCTTGGGCGTGATTGTCGAAACCGCGCAACTGCCAGTGTTCCTGCGCCAAGGTCCACAAATCCCCCTTGAGCAACTGCTTCAGCTCCGTCTCTTTCCAAAGGTAGTAGCCACCTTCCACGCCCTCGGCATCAACCGCGGAAAAACTCGCCACACAGGCGACATCCGGACACATTTGCTGCACCGCAAATCGCAGCGTGTCCTCGGCTACAGCCAGGTATCGTGGTTCCTTGAACACTTCCGCCGCACGCAAGTAGAGACTGGCCAACAACGCCTGGCTGTAGAGCATCTTTTCATAGTGGGGCGTACGCCAGTCCGGATCCACGGTATAGCGGAAAAAGCCGCCGCCAAGATGATCACGCAACCCCCGGGACGCCACCTGATCCAGGGTAAGACGCAGAAAACGGGCCAGATTTTCCTCCGGCTGTCTGGCCTGAATCTCCACAAGCGCGGAAAGCTGTGGGGTCATGGGAAAACGGTTCTGCTGGCCAAAACCACCCGCCAGTTCATCGGCAATCCCCAGCGCGGAGCTGACAAATTTCTGTTGCAGCTCCTGGCGAGAGACAAGAGACTCCCTGTGCTTGCTCTTGCGCTGTTTCACCAGCACTTCCAGTGCCTGTCTCGCCAGATCCGTAACCTTGGGCGCTTCGGCCTGCCACATTTTCTGCAGGCGCCCAAGCAGAACACGGAATTTCTCCGGTGGCACATAAGTCATGCCCACGACCGGGTACCCCTCAGGTGTGAGGAAGACGTTCAGGGGCCATCCCGCCCTGCCCTGGGTGCGTTGTACGAAATCGATGAGATGCTCGTCCAGCGCCGGATTGAGCTCCCGGTCCACTTTCACCGGTATGTAGTATTTGTTCAGTAACTCGGCAATCGCCGGATTGCGGTAGCTTTCCCGTTGCATGACATGGCACCAGTGGCAGGCAAAATAGCCACTGGAGATGAACAGCAGTTTGCCTTCCTTCTTCGCCAGCTCCAGGGTTTGTGCATTCCAGGGCTGCCAGGCCACGGGATCCCGGGCGTGCATGGCCAGATAGGGAGAAGGATTGTCCGCAAGAAGGTTTTCCAGGGCTTGACCAGCTGCCCCGTATAGCAGCAGAAATACCAGCAGGAGTTTACTCATCATCCAGCTGTGAAAGGATATTCCTCGCCACCAGCACCTGATTTTCGTTGCCTTGAGCCAGCACATCATAGAGGAGCTTGCGCGCGGCATCGTAATCCATGGCTTCACGCAATTCGTTTACGCGCACCAGTTTCCGATCCACGGGATCACCGGCTTCCTCCTCTTCCGGCCCCGTCTTTTCACCGGAATCCTCTTCATGCCAACTGGACTCTTCTTCATCCAGTTCCGCTTCCAGGCGATCCAGTTCGGCTTCCATTTCCTTTTCACTCAAAGGCCGGAATTCATCTTCATCGGCCCCGGCATCCGGCGTAGCATGCACCGGCGGGGTGGCGACGCTGGCGCCTGCTGAAGATCCGGCCACCACGCTGGAGTCATCCTCTTCTTCATTCTGTTCTTCATCTTCATCACCCTCTATTTCACGCACAAAGAAACGGGAAAAGATGACACCGGACTCGAACAATACCCACATGGGCAAGGCAAGCAAGGTCTGGGAAATGACATCCGGTGGCGTAAGCAGCATACCGATGACAAAGGCGCCAACGATAACGAAAGGACGCTTCGCCGCCAGCTTGGCCGGGGTGGTCATGCCCATCCAGACCAGCAGTATGGTGGCAATGGGAATCTCGAAGGCCAGACCAAAGGCGAAAAACAGGGTCAGGACGAAATCCAGGTATTCGGAAATATCCGTCATCACCGCAACGCCTTCAGGCGTCACGCTGGTGAAAAACCGGAATACCAGAGGAAAAACCACATAGTAGGCAAAGGCTGCTCCCAGATAGAAGAGCACCACGCTGGAGGCGAGCAGGGGCATGGCCATGCGCTTTTCGTGCGCATACAAGCCGGGAGCGATGAATCCCCAAAGCTGATACAGCAGATAAGGCATGGCCAGAAATATGGCGGCAATGAGGCTGAGCTTGAATGGCGTAAGAAATGGGGATGCCACCTTGGTGGCGATCATGGATGTGCCTTCCGGCATCACCGCCATCAAAGGTTCCGCAATGAAATGATAGATATCATTGCCAAAGGGAAACAACAGCAGAAAAATCACCAGCACCACGAGCACAGCCCGCAGCAGGCGATCCCTCAGTTCCAGCAGATGGGACATGAACGGCTGTTCGATGTCGGTGGTCTTGTCGCTCATTTGGCGTCGATTTTTTCCGTTTCGGCCACAGGCTTGCCAGGCGTTTCTTCCCCAACGGCCTGTTTCGCGCTTTTCACCACGGATTTCGTTTCCTGTCTGACTTCGTCGAGGGCATTGCGGGTGTCGTCAAGAATTTCGTGTACACCCGTGGACTTGGCCTGCTCCTCCAGTACCCGCTTGAGTTCCTCGGCCTTGAGTTCCTTTTCAATATCCGCTTTTACCGACATGAGCATGCGCCGTCCACGCCCAATCCACATTCCCGTGGTTCGGGCCACTTTGGGCAGCCGCTCCGGACCAATGACCAGCAAGGCCACCACCGAAATCAGCAACAACTCGAAGAAACCGACATCAAACATGGAAAATCACGCCTTTCAGGCGTCGGTCTTGTCCTTTTCCCGGGTGGATTCACCCTCGATGACACTGTCCTGTTTGTTGGCGTCGGCCAGCTTTTTTTCGTCGGCTTCTTTCTCACCATCACTCACGGCTTTCTTGAAACCCTTGAAAGCCGTACCAAGATCCGAGCCCATGTTGCGCAGGCGCTTGGTGCCAAACAACAGCAGCACAATGACCAAAATGATCAACAACTGCCAGATACTGATTCCACCTAAACCCATAACTCAATCTCCAAAAATGTAGTCTTTCTGACGGAGCACAAAGCCCGCTCCGACATAACAATGATGCATGATAGCTTATTCAGCCTTGCGGCTGGCTTTTTCTTCCAGTCCCGAAAGACCAAAGCGCCGCTGCAGCTCTTTCAGCACGTCTTCAGGCCCCAGATCAGCATGGGCCAGCAGCACCATGCTGTGAAACCACAAGTCTGCGGTTTCATAGACAATCTTGTCCTTGTCACCATCCTTGGCGGCCATCACGGTTTCCGTGGCCTCTTCACCAATCTTTTTCAAAATGGCGTCCAGCCCCTTGTGGTAGAGACTGGCCACATAAGAGCTGTCCGGCGATGCATCCTTGCGCGCTTCCAGCACCTGGGCAAGCTGTGTCAATGTGTCTGTCACAAACGTACCTCCACGCCCTGATCGGCCATGAAGCGTTTTGCCTCGCCGATGCTGTATTCAGCGAAGTGGAAGATGGAGGCTGCCAGCACCGCATCGGCGCCTCCTTCCTTCACGCCGTCCACCAGATGCTGCAGATTGCCCACGCCGCCGGAAGCGATGACCGGAATGGTCACGGCCTCGGCCACGGCCCGGGTCAGTTCGTTGTCGAAGCCGATTTTGGTGCCGTCACGATCCATGCTGGTGAGCAATATTTCACCGGCCCCGTAGTCGGTCATTTTTCTGGCCCATTCAATGGCGTCGATACCCGTGGGCTTGCGCCCACCGTGGGTAAAGATCTCCCAGCGCCCTTCCCCTACCGACTTCGCGTCGATGGCCACCACGATGGCCTGGGAGCCGATGCTGTCGGCGGCCTCCTTCACAAATTCCGGGTTGAATACGGCTGCGGTATTGATAGCCACCTTGTCCGCCCCGGCCAGGAGCATGCGGCGCACATCTTCGACCTTGCGGATGCCCCCGCCCACGGTGAGGGGAATGAATACTTCGGAGGCCACCTGCTCCACCACATGCACGATGGTTTCCCGGTCATCGGAGCTGGCGGTAATATCGAGAAAGGTGATCTCATCCGCGCCTTCCTCATTGTAGCGCCGCGCCACTTCCACCGGGTCGCCCGCATCGCGAATATCAACGAATTGTACGCCCTTGACCACGCGGCCATTGTCCACGTCCAGGCAAGGTATGATGCGTTTCGCCAGTCCCATGTCAGCAGCCCAGCTCATCGGCCAGCTTCTGGCCCTGGGCAAAATCCAGACTGCCTTCATAGATGGCGCGGCCGGTTATGGCCCCCATAATATTGCTGGTTTTCGCCTGACAAAGCGCCTCGATATCACGCAGGTTGGTGATTCCTCCAGAGGCGATTACCGGAATATTGATCGCGTTGGCCAGGGCAGTCGTCGCTTCGACATTGCAACCGGTCATCATTCCATCCCGGCCGATATCCGTGTAGACGATGGCAGACACACCGTCTTTCTCGAAGCGTTTGGCCAGCGAGGTCACTTCCTGATCGGTGACCTCCGCCCAACCATTGATGGCCACCATGCCATCCTTTGCATCCAGACCCACGATGACATGACCGGGAAAAGCCTGGCAGGCGCGGGCCACGAATTCCGGCTCCTTGACCGCCTGGGTGCCAATGATGCAGTAACTAACACCAGCTTTCAGATAGGCTTCCATGGTTGCTTCATCCCGGATACCACCACCCACCTGGATGGGCAGATCCGGATAACTGGCGGCAATCGCGCGTATCGCATCCCCGTTTACCGGCTCACCGGCGAAAGCGCCATTGAGATCCACAAGATGCAGGCGCCGGGCACCGGCTTCCACCCAGCGGCGCGCCATGTCCACAGGCTGATCCGAAAACACAGTGTCATCTTCCATGCGGCCCTGCTTGAGGCGCACGCACTGGCCATCTTTCAGGTCGATTGCGGGAATCAGTAACATTATTCAGGCTTCCAGTTTACAAAATTCTTCAATAATTGCAGGCCGGCAGCAGCGCTCTTTTCCGGATGGAACTGCACCGCAAACAGCTTGCCCACGGCAATGGCGCTTGCAAATTCCACGCCATAGTCCGTAGTCGCCGCAATCAGACCGGGATCTTCCGGAACAACATGGTAACTGTGAACGAAATAGAAGCGGGTATTGTCCTGTATGCCATTCCACAAGGGATGTGCCTGGCGCTGAGTCACCTGGCTCCAGCCCATGTGGGGAATTTTCAGTGGCAGGCCGCTATCCCCCGGCATGTTCGACGCAAAACGCTGCACCCTGCCGGGGAAAATGCCAAGCAGGCCGGTGCCATCATTTTCCTCGCTGTATTCCATGAGCACCTGCAATCCCATGCAGATACCCAGAAAGGGCTTGTTTTGCAACGCTTGGCGCACCTCACGATTCAGGTGATGCTCACCGATGGCGGCCATGCAGTCCCGCGCCGCGCCCTGTCCCGGAAAGACGATGCGATCTGCCGCTCGAATCCACTCATGATCATCCGTAACCCGTACTTCGGCATCCCCGGCCACATGCTCGATGGCCTTGGACACGGAGCGCAGGTTACCCATGCCATAATCCAGCACGGCAATTTTCTGCTTCATTACAGGCTTCCCTTGGTGGAGGGAATGGCGCCAGCCAGACGTGGATCTTCTTCCAGCGCCATGCGCAGGGCGCGCCCAAAGGCCTTGAAGATGGTCTCGGCGATGTGGTGCGCATTGCTGCCGCGAATGCAGTCGATGTGCAGGGTCACCAGGGCGTGATTGACGAAGCCCTGAAAGAATTCATGAAACAGATCCACATCGAACTCGCCGATCATGGAGCGTCTGAAATCCACGGGCATTTCCAGCCCGGGACGCCCGGACAGGTCGATAACCACCCGCGACAGCGCCTCATCCAGGGGCACATAGGCATGCCCGTAACGCCGGATGCCCTTTTTGTCGCCAACGGCCTGGGCAAAGGCCTGCCCCAGGGTGATACCCAGATCCTCCACCGTATGATGGGCATCAATGTGCAAATCCCCCCTGGCGCTGATGTTCAGGTCGATCAGACCATGGCGGGCCACCTGGTCGAGCATATGTTCCAGGAAAGGCACGCCGGTGTCGAATTTGCCGTTGCCCTGACCATTCAGATCCAGACTTACCGAGATCTGCGTTTCCAGGGTATTGCGCTCTACGCTGGCACTGCGGGTCATGAGCTACCTCCGAAATTGCAAGGCGTGGATTATAACCCGAATCATGGTAGTTTTCTTGCGATGAAACCCCATGCCGCCAAATTCCGTTTTCACGACTGCCTGAACGATTTGCTGCCGCCTCAACAGCGGAACAGGTTCATTGGTTACTCTTTTTCCGGTCATCCCGGTGTAAAGGATCCCATTGAAGCATTGGGGGTGCCACATTCGGAAACAGGCCATATTCTGGCCAATGGTCTGACGGTAAATCTTGCCTACTCCCTGCAGCCGGACGACCGGATTGAAGTGTATCCCCGAAAAGCAACCGTGGTGGCGGGCGAACTTCATTTCATCGTGGATGTAAATCTGGGCAAGCTGGCCCGCTGGCTACGCCTGCTGGGTTTTGACACACTCTGGCGCAATGATCTGAAAGACCGGGAAATCGTGGATATCAGCATGGCAGAACAGCGCATCATTCTCACCCGCGACCGCCGCCTGCTGTTCCATCGGGAGATCGAACACGGCTACTGGATCCGTGCCGTGGAACCGGACCGGCAGGTACCGGAAATTTTGAACCGGCTCGATCTGTGGCAGGGCATCACCCCTTTTCACCGCTGCGCCCTGTGCAACGGCTTGATCCAGGTCGTGGTGAAAGAAAAAATTCTGGATAAGCTTGAGCCCCTGACGCGAAAATACTATGACGATTTCTATCAATGTGCCGACTGCGGCCAGATCTACTGGAAGGGCAGCCACCATGACAAGTTACTGAAGAAACTGGAGGGCATCTCGAAAAATCTAGATGCCCAAGCGGGACAGGGATGTCCCGCCATTTTCGATCACCACAAGTGATTGAAAATGTGAGCAAAGAGGAAATCGCATTTTCTCTTTGCGACGAGAAAAATTCCATGGAAGGAATTTTTCGAGACCCCCTGGAAATATTAAAAAATCATGCGTGAAACCATCATCATCAGCACCGCCGAAAGGGAAATCCTGGTGGACATCACCGCCAGGGTACAGGCCGTAGTGAGCGCCAGCGGCATGCGCAATGGTCTGGTGAATGTCTATGCCCAGGGCGCTACAGGCGCCATCATGATCCAGGAAAACTGGGACGACAGCGTACAGACCGATGTGGTCAATCTGTTGCGCAAGATGATTCCCCGTGGCGTATGGCTGCATGACGCCCAGGATGGCAACGGCGATGCCCATCTGAAATCCGGGCTGGTGGGTCCATCGGAGACCATTCCCCTGATCGACGGCAAGCTGGGCCTGTCCACCTGGCAGAATATCTTTTTCTGTGAATTCGATGGTCCGCGCAGGGAACGCCGGATTGTATGCACTCTGATCGAGGATCGCTCTTGAACAGAATACAGAAGCAGCGGCTGGCTTGGCGTACGGGCTTTTTTCTGTTGTTCATCCTCGCTCCGGTTCTGGATCTGTTCCGCTTCGACCTGGAACAGAATCATTTTTATTTCCTTACCTTTCCCTGGACCCTGGGGATCGACGCCTTCAGGAACGGGGAAATCAGCGCCATGGAAATGGCGCTGAACATGGGTTTGCGCTTTTTCCTTCCCCTGGGCGTTGTCATCAGCCTGGGCATATTCATTTCCTGGAAGTGGGGTCGTCTGTATTGCGGCTGGCTGTGTCCACATTTCTCCGTGGTGGAAACCATCAACCACTTCATGCGCAAGGCTTCAGGCAAGCTGTCGATCTGGGACAGGGAGACACTGCCCGAACATCAGGCAGACGGCACGCATGTGCCGGTGGAAAAGAAATGGTGGTGGCTGACGGGACTGATCATCCTTGGTTTCTCTTTCATCTGGGCGGTAGTGCTGCTCACCTATCTGCTGCCGCCGAAGGAAATTTACGCCAACCTCTGGCACGGTGATCTGACACGCAATCAGGCGCTGTTCATCGGCGTGGCAACCCTGCTATTCGTCATTGAATTCACCCTGGCCCGGCATCTGTTCTGCCGCTTCGGTTGTGTCATTGGCCTGGCCCAGAGTCTGATATGGATGGGCAACAAGAAGGCGCTGGTGGTGGGATTCGACCGGGCGCGTTCCGCCCAGTGCAGCGAATGCGATGCCTCTTGTGAACACGCCTGCCCCATGCGCCTGAAACCCCGCAGCATCAAGCGCAAGATGTTCACTTGCACCCAGTGCATGCAGTGCGTGGAAGCCTGCGAAAAGGTACACGAGGACGACCCGCGTCCGCCCCTGCTGCATATGCTCAGCGATCAATGCGCCCTGGATGTATCGCTACGGGATTTCGGCCTGAAACCCGAAATCCCGTCAGACTGCTTCCCGCCTCTTGTCGAGGCTTCCGGGAAAAAAGCCGAATAGCTTATTACCCCGTATATGGGGGGAGACCATATATGGGATGATAATCAGCTCTCCAATGCCGCATGCGCCGCCGCCAGCCTTGCCACCGGAATGCGTGGCGCCGAACAGGACACATAATCCAGCCCGATACGGTGACAGAAATGGATGGATTGCGGATGACCGCCATGCTCGCCGCAGATTCCAACGACCAGATCCGGGCGCTGTGCCCGCCCCCATTTCACTGCCAACTCCATGAGCTTTCCAACGCCCTTCTCATCCAGCACATCGAAGGGATTGTTTTGCAGGATGCCCCTTTCGTTGTACAAGGGCAGGAATTTGTTCTCTGCGTCTTCCCTTGAAAAAGAGAAGGTGGCCTGGGTCAGGTCATTGGTGCCAAAGGAGAAGAAATTCGCCTGTTTGGCCAGGCTGTCGGCACGCATGCAGGCACGCACGACCTCGATCATGGTGCCAAACTGGAACTCCAGCTTGTGCCCCAGTTCCGCCTCCAGCTCTGCGCTGACCCGATCCACGATTTCCTTTACATACAACAGTTCCTGGGCTGTACATACCTGGGGAACCTTGATCTTGGGATGAATCTCCAGTCCTTTCCTGTCACATTCCATTGCCGCTTCAAGAATGGCCCGGATCTGCATTTCATAGATTTCCGGAAAAGTGATTCCCAGACGCACGCCACGATGGCCCAGCATGGGATTGGTTTCATACAGCGCCTTGACCTTCTTCAACATGGTTTCTTTCTTGAGAATGGCCTCTTCCACCTGTCGGGATTCAACCATCGGCGGTATCAATACTTTATCGTTCTCGGCATCTCCCGTCCTGAGCAGGGACAAGGTGCCGGACAGCACTTCCAGACCACGCACGGAATCCCGCAACTGTTCCAGGTAGAGCAGGTCATCCTTGAGCTGCTGCTCGGAGGGAAGGAACTCGTGAATGGGCGGGTCCAGCAGGCGTATGGTCACCGGGTAAGGTGCCATGGTTTCAAACAGCTCCTGGAAGTCCTGGCGCTGCATGGGCAACAGTTTTTCCAATGACTGTTTGCGGTGCTCGGTGGTTTCGGCCATGATCATTTCTATGACCACGGGCAAGCGTTCGGTGGTGTTGAACATGCGTTCGGTACGGCACAGCCCTATGCCTCTGGCGCCATATTTCAACGCCCGATCCGCATCCAGCGCGGTATCTGCATTGGCCATGACCGTCAGTCGCGCTGTTTCATCCGCCCATCCGAGCAGAATATTCAGTTCTGCGGAAAAATCCGCTTCCACGGTAGGCACCGCTCCCAGATAGACCTTGCCACTGGTGCCATCGATGGTGATGAGATCACCTTCCCTGATTACGGTGTCGCCGACGAAGGCTTCGCGCAACTGCACGTCCACGGAAATACCTTCGGCACCGGCTACGCAGGGCTTGCCCATGCCCCGGGCCACGACGGCAGCATGAGAAGTCTTGCCCCCGCGGCTGGTAAGAATGCCTCTGGAGGCAAAAAACCCATGAATATCCTCTGGTTTGGTCTCTTCCCGCAGCAGAATCACGGTTCTGCCTTTGCTGGCTTCCTCTTCTGCACGATCCGCATCAAAGACCACATGGCCGCTGGCAGCGCCGGGTGAAGCCGGCAGACCCTGCGCCAGCGGCGTAACCCGGGCATTGGGGTCAATACGAGGATAGAGCATCTGCTCCAGATCTTCCGGCGCAATCCGCAGCAATGCCTGATCGCGGTTGATCAGGCCTTCCTTTTCCATTTCAACCGAAGTCCGCACCATGGCCACGGCATTCATCTTGCCGTTGCGCGTCTGCAGACAGTACAGAACCCCGCGCTCGATGGTAAATTCGAAGTCCTGTACTTCATGATAATGGGCTTCGAGTTTTTTTCTCAGTTCCTCGATTTCCCTGGCCATCTGCGGCATCTCATCCGCGAGACGGTCTATGGGTTTTGGGGTGCGAATGCCCGCAACAACGTCCTCCCCCTGGGCGTTCAACAGATATTCGCCATACAGCTTGTTTTCACCCGTGGCCGGATTACGGGTAAAAGCCACGCCGGTGGCGGAGTCATCACCACGATTGCCAAACACCATGGTACAGACATTCACTGCCGTACCATTGGCCATGTCGGGCGTGATGTTGAACTCACGCCGGTAATCCACTGCCCGTTTTCCCATCCAGGAGCGGAATACGGCCTTGACCGCAATCTCCAGCTGCTCGAAGGGATCGTCAGGAAAAGGCCTGCCGGTAGCCTGTTCCACCACCTTGAGAAAACGCTGACTGATTTCCTTGAGGTTTTCCGCAGACAGACCCACGTCTTCCGTAACATGAGCGCTGTTCTTGACCTGGGAGAACTGCTCGTCGAACAACTCATCAGACACCCCCAGGGCGACCTTGCCGAACAGCTGAATGAAACGGCGATAGGAGTCATAACCGAAACGCTGGTCTCCGGTCTGCTCGATTTCTCCACGCAGGGTCTGTTCATTCAATCCGAGGTTCAAAATGGTGTCCATCATGCCGGGCATGGACATCGCAGACCCGGAACGCACTGAGACCAGCAGGGGATTTTTCGCATCGCCAAACCCCTTGCCAGTAGCTTCTTCCACTGATTTCATCTGCTCCCTGATCTCGTCCATGAGACCTGCAGGCAGCTCATCATCGTCCGATTCCAGATAAGTCAGGCAAGCCTCGGTGGAAATCACAAAACCCGGCGGCACATTCAGGCCGATCTGGGTCATCTCGCATAGATTGGCGCCCTTGCCACCCAAAAGATGCTTGTTTTTTCCGTCCCCTTCACTGAAGGAAAACACCATTTTTTTCGACATCGACTACTACTCCTTACTCTATTGCTCTCGCCAGACTCTTCATCCGCGAGGTATGGGCTCAGGATACCACCGCGAACCTGTCGCTATCCGGATCTGGATCATACAAGCCGCATTTTCTCTTTGCGACGAGAAAAGTGCCATGAATGGAATTGTTCGAGGTTCCCACAAAAGAAAAACGGGGCATCAGGACGGCTTGATTCTGCCTGGCTCATCCTGTTCAAGATAGGCTTCTTCCGCTTCGGTCAGTTCTACCTCATCATATCCGCTGATCATGGGCATTAGATGATGACTGAAGGATCCGCCAGTAGTGAGCATGTAGACATGAATAATTACAAAACTGAGAATGGCATAAGCGCTGAATACATGGATATTGGCTACCCAGTACAGCCAGGGGCTGCTGACCCCTTGCTGCCAGTAGTTGTAAAACAGATAGGTCAGCCCTGAAACCCAGATTGCGGGAAACAGAAACAGTTTCAGGGCCGCATAGGTCAGCGCCTGCAAGGGATTGTGCTTGCGCCAGAAATGCTTGCGATAGGGATGTGGCTTCCCCTTGAATATGTCCCAGGCATAATAACGCGCAACGGGCCACAGGCCATTGAGCGTGGGCAGGTAATGACGCCACGCACCTGTGGTCAGATGCCAGAAAATGGCAAACACCCAAAGCAGCATCAGGCCCAGGGCCGCCAGGGTATGAATATTCACCGCCTGGTCAAAGTTCAACCAGTCATGTACGCCATGGATACGCAAACCAGTGAACAGGAGAGTAAAGATCAGCAACATCTGGGTCCAGTGCCAGAAGCGCTCGAAGCCGTCAAAGATTCTTACCTTGCGAATGGGCATCAGTTCTTCCTCCTTCCGGCCAGCAGCATGCGCAGCAGGCCATGCCCCGCCACTCCTCCCAGGGAGCCTGCAACCATCAACAACCCAAGCAAATCCAGCCACCGGGGAGCATCACGTCCCGGCATATAGAAACCCCGGACCTCCTTGAGCCGCCCTTCCCTGGAATGACACTCATCACAAGCCAGCGCCTGTTCCTTGGGGGCCACCATATGATTGATGGGCCACCAGGAGTAGCTATCTATAAACCCGTACTCGCCACTGTAGGGAATTCCATTCTTCTCCATCCCCACTTTGATGGCCTTGGCAAAATCATAGTTGCCCCAGAAAGCCGCATCATCGTCTCCCCACAGATGCATATACACCAGGGTATTATTACCTTTGTCATAGGGCTGCCTGGTATGCATGCGCTTGAACGGCCAGATGCGCGAGTTCTTGTCCTGAGGATCTCCGCTGAAATAATTGATATTCACCGGCTTGTCGGGATCGAACCGGGTGTCGATGGTGGTGTAACGCATCACCCCGTTGAACCAGCGATATTCCGGCACGACATTTTCAGCGTACTTGAAACTGCCCTTGATGGATTTGTAGGTATGGCGCCATTCGCCATTTCCTTGCTGGTAACCTTCCTCCCGATAGCCTTCACCATTGCGCAAACGGCCGGCCGTGGTCCAGTCCCAGTCGATCTTGGTGGCTACGCCACCCCGGGCGAAACTGGGTATATGACAACTTTCGCAGGCCACCCTATCCACATGATCGTTGAGCTTTAGCCCTTTCACGCTCAGAGGATGAGGCTTGTCACCATGGCAGCTTTCACAGGTGGCGGTTTCCCTTTCCATTCCAGGCCTGGGCCTTGCATGTTCCTTTTCGTCCTTGGCGATCATGTTGTAACGACTGCCCGACCATTCATGCCCTTCCCCCACATGACAGATTATGCAGGCAAAATTTTCACCATCTTCGGACATATGTACATCCACGTCCCGGGGCGGATGAAAGAGCACCGAAGACAGGTCACCATGTTTGACATTGTCACCGCCTCCGCCAAAGAAATGGCAGGTGCCGCAATTGCTGCGCGCAGGCAGGCGCACATGCTGCGCCACATTCACCCAGTCGATGGGTTGCTTGCCTTCGAACATGACGGAGCAGGCCTTGTTTCCCCGAGTGGGTGGCGTCTTGTAATAGGTGCCTGTTGATTCGTGGCAGACCAGGCAATCGATATTTTCCTCATTGGAAAAATCAAAATTGCTGTCCTTCATGTTGTATCCTGCATGGCACTGCGCGCACATGCCTTCGTTACCACGTGCATTGGTGCAGAAATTATTGATCAGAACACTCTTGCCCAGTTTCTGCCCGGTCACCGGATGGGTGTATTTCCAGGTCCAGTGCTTGTTCTTTATGAACTGGTGACCAGCGGTATTGTGACACCCGAGGCAGGCGCGGGTAACTTCCGGGCCGCTGTTGAAAGGCCCTTGCAGTTCCTTTAGCCTGGTATGATCCGTAGTGAACTTGCGCTGTTTGTCCTTGTCCAGCTCCGTCACCGGGTCGTCCACTTTTCCCCGGTTGCCAATATCAGTGTATTCGGAGATACCCAGCTCGACTTTCTCACCGCCACTGGGAATATCCGCAGCAACAGAAACCGCAAACAAGGGGGCAATGGGAAGAAAGCTTCCCAGAAACACCGAAAGCACAAACAGCGGCAACGTTTTCCCCGAAATCAACACACCCCTCCTTCCCCGGATGTTTCACCAAAGCCTCGCGTGAACAATATTACAAAGATCTCGAATTTTCGAGATCTCCTTTTTCATCCTAGCGCGACAGATGCGGCCATATCCTTAACGGAAATCAAACCTTTGCCGAAAGTGTGCGGGTAAGCAGGGACAGACTGTGGGCTTTTTCAGGGAGGGGGATACGCACCTGCCAGCCACTGCCCGGCGCGGCATCCAGTTCCTTGCCGTCCTTGTTCTGCATGGCCTGCAAATGGAAGCTTCGGTTGCCCTTCGGGCTGACCAGCGTCAGTTCGTCTCCCACCTCAAAGCGGTTCTTCACTTCCACCAGCGCCCAGCCATCCTTTTGCTCCAGGATTTCACCAACGAACTGTGAACGGCTGGCCAGGGATGCCCCCTGACGATAGTTTTGCAACTCATGCGTTTCATGGCGCTGGAAAAAACCGTCGGTATAACCCCGATGGGCCAGGCTTTCCAGAGCGCCCATGAGACTGACATCGAAAGGCCTCCCTGCCACCGCATCATCGATGGCCTGGCGATAGATCTGGGTAACCTGGGCGGTGTAGTAATGGGACTTGGTGCGACCCTCGATTTTCAGACAATCCACGCCAATCTCCACCAGACGCTGGACATGCTCCACTGCACGCAAGTCGCGGGAGTTCATGATGTAGGTGCCATGCTCATCTTCCTCGATGGGCATGAACTCCCCGGGACGGTTGGATTCTTCGATGTAATAGACCTGATCCGCCTTTGGATGCCGTCCCATCTCCGCCACACTCACCGTGGGTGCTTCATTCATCTTGTATTCCCAGCGACAGGCGTTGGTACAGGTCCCCTGATTGGCATCCCGATGATTGAAATAGCCGGACAGCAGGCAGCGGCCTGAATAGGCTATGCACAAGGCGCCGTGTACGAACACCTCGATCTCCATATCCGGGCAGGCCTGACGGATCTCTTCAATCTCTTCCAGAGACAGCTCCCGGGACAGGATCACCCGGCTCAGCCCCTGGCGCTGCCAGAACTTCACACTCAGGGCGTTCATGGTATTGGCCTGCACCGACAGATGCACCGGCAGATCCGGCCAGGTTTCCCGCACCTGCATGATCAGCCCCGGATCCGCCATGATGAAGGCATCCGGCCCCATTTCCACCACCGGGCGGATATCGTCGAGAAAAGTGCCCAGTTTGGCGCCGTGAGGCATGACATTCACCGCGACGAAAAACTGCTTCTTTCGGGCATGGGCTTCAGCGATTCCCGTGGCCAGATTTTCATGCAGGAAATCGTTGTTGCGCACCCGCAGACTATAGCGGGGCATGCCCGCATATACCGCATCCGCGCCATAGGCGAAAGCATAGCGCATGTTGCGCAAGGTACCGGCGGGAGACAACAGTTCAGGCTTTTTCACGAAGGCAGGATGGGCGAAAAAATGATGCGTCTATTGTAGCAATCGGCTGAAGCAGGCAGAAAAGAGAATTGCCCAGCAGTTCACAGGGAAAATGATTCGAACATGCGGGGCTTGAACAACCACAGCAACTCGCCGCTTCCTCCCCGGACATCGGCCCATCGCCCGGCGGAAAAACGCATGCCGACCATGGCTGCGGTAGGCATACGCGCATTGGCGCCGGTCAAGGTCGCTACCAACCCTGACCAGACGGGCTCATGTCCGACCAACATGACACTGCCATGATTGTCCGGCAGTCGCCGAATATACTCTAGGACAGATGAGGGCGAAGCCCCATAGAGCGCATGTTCCTGGATAAAAGTCACCTTCCAGTTTCCGGCTTCTATCGCCAGCTGCGCGGTAGTGGTAGCCCGGGTAGCCGTGGAAGCGACCACCAGACTCGGCAGTTCGCCGGTTCTGGCGAGCAGCTTGCCCATCAGCCGCGCTGCACGCGCGCCGCGTCCGTTCAAAGGCCTTTCGTGGTCGCTGCGAAAGTCCGCATCCCAGTCCGATTTTCCATGCCGGAACAGAATCAGCCTGCGCATAGTTCAAGAGCCCCGGACACAGCGGACGGCTGCAAAATACGGTTTTTCCTCAACCCGCATACAGCATGAAAAGATACCACCATATTCATTGGCAGAAAGCCATGTGAGACGAAGGCCCCGGAAAACCGCAATTTCCAGCTTATCCGCCCAGGGGTGTGTATTTGTATTTCTGCCCGGCAAGAGAAGCTTCATACATCAGACCGCCTTTGGCGATAACGAAAGTTGCCATTCCCTTGTTATAAGCCGCTCCAATGGTTTTTGCATCATGCTGGCCTCCGCTGACACCGGCAGAATTCCCGGCAGTCGAGGCGCTAGCAGAAGCTCCGGCAGTAATCGCCACCGCCTGGGCATTGGCGCTGAACTCAAAATTGCCGCTGGTAAATTCCTCGAAAGCGCGGCGATCCTGGAAAAAAATGATTTGCGTATAGGCCTGTCCTCCCAACTGAAAGCCCACACTTACCTGGGTCATGGTGGCGGTGCCGACCTGTTTCCCCTGGGCATAGACACAGCCCTTGCCATAGGCGCCGCCCACGCCTATCCCCCCTTTGCCGATACTGGGAAAGACGGCATAACCATAGCTGTTATCGAAGAACCTGGCACTGTCTCCGGCGTTCCTGAACAACTTGGCCGCATCCTGGCATTCATCGGCCCAGGCCTGACCGGCAGAAAAGACAAGCAACAGCAGCGCGGGGACGATTGTACGAATGGATATTGATTTCATTAGAAAACTCCTTGGATTTCCATATTATTGGCAACCGGAGCAAATACTCCCGATTACCGGCATGAGACAACCATCATCCTAACAAAATTCCCTGGAGCTCACCCAGACAAACATTTTTCCATGACAAACGCTGTCTGGCGCGGAACAGATATTACCGAAGAATGTGGATTATCCGGTCCCGAGAAGAACCCTCAAGCCATGGATTGATAATACAAATTCTGCGGGTGTTTGGCTTCGGCAAAAAAGTACCAGCGCTCCGCCATCAGCCCCAGATACTGAATGACAAAGGCTGCCACGGGAAGATAGGGGGAAGCGAGCCAGTAAGAGGCGCCCAGCAACAATACCGGGAGCACGAACACCGCCAGGAGAAAGAACCCGAATACCAGGCGCACCCCGGCTTCCGAAGCACCATGAAAAAACTCCCGGGTATTGAACGAGCCCCCCATGAAACCCTGGGATTTTTGCTCTATCCGATTGTGGCGAATTCCTATGGCCGTCTGCAGACTGCTCTTGTGCACCAGATGACGATTGCGGCGCAGGGACATCCCGCGGCTTACTCCCGCGGCAAAAGTGAAAATCACCGCCCAGGTTCCAAAGAACCCCACCAGATCCACCCCAGTCCAGGCAGAGAAGGCCGCCGCGAGCATGAACCCGGAAGCCAGACCAAACAGGGTGAAATTGATCAGGGTGAGCGGACTGTGCCATTCCTCGATGAATTTGATGCTGGCGTAAATCATGGCCGTGCAGAAATACAGGGCAAAGGCGGCAATGGCTCCGAGTATGCCCAGGATGAGACTGGCATCCACCGATATCACCCCCTGAATGACGAACAGGGATTGGGTCAGACCGAAATAATGCACGGCAGCGTACAAGGCGATGAGCAGCATCAGCAACGGCAGTACAATGACCTCCCGGGAAAGCCAGGATGTCCGCCATTTGGCGGCAGAACGCCAGGCACGCTCGGGATGCCCCAAATGAAAGAATGAAGCCAGCAGGCCCGCCAGCAGAAAAGCCAGACTCAACGCCGCGCCCATGGCATAGAAATGCACACTGTCCTGGGGTTGCAGCAGATTGGCCAGGGAATACACCTGGCCGGTGACCAGCGCCAGAAACAGCCCCTGACCGACACCGATAAGGGTTGTGAGAAAAATAACCGAAAATGCGGGATGCATGAATTTCTCCGAATATAACGCTGAGTCAGAAGGAAACGTCGTCCAGGGTCTCCCCTTCGGCCGCCGGCAAGGGTGCTTCCTTGCGCAGCGGATTGTCCGCCCGCTCCAACTCGTCCTCGAAGATCTGGATACGGGTTTTGCGTCGCGGCAGATAATGATTGGCCGGCTTGGTGCCCCATTCAGGCATCAGCTGATATCCCCCCTGCTCCCGAATCGCCATGGAAACCTCCGAATCAGGATCATGCACATCGCCAAACAGACGTGCGCTGGTGGGGCAGGCCAGAACACAGGCGGGCTTGCGCTCGGCTTCGGGCAGGGTGTCATTGGCAATACGATCGATGCACAGGGTGCATTTCTTCATCACCTTCTGATATTCATCCAGCTCACGCATGCCATAGGGGCAGGCCCAGGAGCAGTATTTGCAGCCGATGCATTTGTCATAGTCCACCAGCACCACGCCATTGTCCTCGCGCTTGTAGGAAGCGCCGGTGGGACACACGGGCACGCAGGGTGGCTCTTCGCAATGCAGACAGCTCTTGGGGAAATGCACGGTCTCGGTGCGCGGAAATTCTCCTACTTCGAAAGTCTGCACCCGGTTGAAGAAGGTTCCGGTGGGATCCTTGTCATAGGGGCGATGATCCGTGAGCGGGCCGGCCCAGCCGGAAGTATTCCATTCCTTGCAGGAGGTCACGCAGGCATGACAGCCCACACATACGTTCAAATCGATTACCAGCGCCATCTGTGTCATTTGGAGATACCTGCCTTCTTGCGGAACCTGCCGGCAAAAAATGCCTGCCAGCGTCCCCGGCGCGGTTGTTGACCGGGCACGGGTTTCTGTGGAACGAACTGCGGAGAGGAAACTTCCGGCTCTTCCGCCCCGGCCTTGTACACTTTCACCCGCACATCGAACCAGGCCGCCTGCCCGGTAACCGGATCGGAATTGGACATATGCTCGCCGGCTTCACATTCCGGCAGTTCTTCCGAAATCAGATGATTGAGGAGGAACCCCTTTTGCGACTCATTCGCCTTGGGCGCAAGACCCCAGGTCCCCGCCGCCTTGCCTATGGCATTCCAGGTCCATACCGTGCCGGGTTCCACCGCATTGGAAAAGCGCGCCATGCAGCGTACCTTGCCATGAGGGGATTCTACCCACACCCAGTCCCCGTCATGAAAACCGTTGACCTTGCCCAGATGCGGATTCACGAACAGATAATTGTGGGTATGAATCTGGCGCAACCAGGCATTCTGGCTATCCCAGGAATGGTACATGGCCATGGGCCGCTGGGTAAGCGCGTTCAGGGGATAGGTCTGGGTATCGATGAGCCGCGATTCCAGGGTCTCGTGATAGAAAGGCAAGGGATCGAAATACATCTCCACCCGTTTGCGCAGGCGATCCGGCGGTTGCTTGCCCGGCCGTTTTCCCTGCGCTGCCAGACGGAACTTCTGCAACACCTCGGAATACAGATGCACGGTGATGGGCTCGGCATAGCGGGTCATGGCATGCGCTCTGGCCCACTCCAGATACCCCTTGTTCCAGTTGCGCATGTACTGATAGGAACGCGGCAGCTTGTAATGAAAGACACAGTTGTTCTTTGCGTACATCTCCCACTGGCGCGGATTGGGTTCACCCTTGAGGAATTTCTCACCACCCTTGCCCCGCCAGCCGGCAAGAAAACCGATACCCGAGCCGGGAGATGTTTCAAAATTGACCACGAAATCCGGATAGTCCCGGAACTTGCGCTTGCCTTCTTCATCGACAAAGGCAGGTAGCCCAAGACGGCTGCCCATCTCGATGAGCACATCCTGGAAGGGCTTGCATTCTCCCCGGGGCGGCACCACGGGGATACGCACGGAATCGACCGGGCCATCATATTCGGATATGGGCCGATCCAGCATGGACATGGCGTCATGGCGCTCCAGATAGGTCGTGTCCGGCAACACCAGATCGGCAAACCCCACGGTTTCCGACTGAAAGGCATCGGCAACAATGATGAAGGGAATCTTGTATTCGCCGTTCTCGTCCTTGTCCACCAGCATCTCGCGCACCTTGCTGGTATTCATGGAGGAATTCCAGGCCATGTTGGCCATGAACAACAACAGGGTATCGATCTTGTACGGGTCTCCCCGCCAGGCGTTGGTGATGGCATTGTGCATCAGGCCATGCACGGACAACGGATATTCCCAGGAGAAGGCCTTGTCCAGGCGCACAGCCTCTCCGTCCTCATCCACAAACAGGTCATTGGGATCGGCGGGCCAGCCCAGGGGCATGCCATTGAGCGGCGTCTCCGGCTGCACGTCCTCCGGCCCTTTCGGAGGCTTGGGACAGGGAGGAATGGGGCGCGGGAAAGGCGCCTTGTGACGGAAGCCACCGGGACGGTCGATAGTCCCCAGCAGGGTCATGAGTATTCCCAGGGCGCGAATGCTGTGAAAACCGTTGGAATGCGCCGCCAAGCCCCGCATGGAATGGAAAGCCACAGGGTTGCCCTTGACCGTATCATGTTCATTGCCCCAACAGTCCGTCCACTGGATGGGCAGCTCGATCTTCTGGTCCCTGGCGGTGACGCCCATCTCATGCGCCAACCGGCGGATGGTGTCGGCGGGAATACCAGTGATGTCTTCCGCCCATTCCGGAGTGTAATCATCCACCCGTTCTTTCAGCAGCTGGAAGGCAGGCTTGACCGGCGTGCCGTCCTCCAGTTCGAATTCACCCAGCAGGTAGGGATCGCAACCAGGCGTATGAGTACCCATGGCCACATCCAGATCCCGGTCCCACCAGAGCTTGTTCTCGGGATCGAAACAGCCTTCCTCGATATGCATTTCCACGCGCTTGAACAGACCATGATCCTCCCGCCCGGGATCATTGATGACCAGTTCCGCCGCATTGGAGTACTGCACCAGGAATTCCCGGTCGTACAAACCCTGTTGAATCAGCTCACGGATGATGGCCAGAATCAGGGCGCCATCCGTACCTGGCTTGATGGGCACCCACTCATCGGCAATCGCGGAATAACCTGTACGGACAGGATTGATGGAAATGAAGCGCCCGCCCCTGCGCTTGAACCTGGACAACTCCACCTTCATGGGGTTGGAATGATGATCCTCCGCGGTGCCGATCATGATGAAAAGCTTGGCCCGCTCCAGATCCGGCCCACCGAATTCCCAAAAAGAACCACCGATGGTATAAATCAGACCAGCAGCCATGTTCACGGAACAGAAACCGCCGTGTGCCGCGTAGTTTGGAGTACCGAACTGCTTGGCAAACATGCCGGTGAGGGCCTGCATCTGATCACGTCCCGTGAACAGGGCAAACTTGCGCGGGTCTTCCTTGCGAATGCGTCCAAGTCGTTCTTCCATGATATCGAAGGCTTTCTCCCAGGAGATTTCCTCGAACTTCGACTCACCACGCTCGGCATCCGGCCGGCGCATCAGCGGCTTGGTGAGACGCGCGGGAGAATACTGCTTCATGATTCCGGAAGCCCCCTTGGCGCAGATCACGCCCTTGTTCAGAGGATGCTCGGGATTGCCTTCGATATGGCGCACTTCGCCATCACGCAGGGTCACGCGAATGCCGCAACGACAGGCACACATGTAACAGGTGGTATTTCTGACCTCCACCCCACCCAGGTCCTGGTCATTGTATTCGAGGGGGTCCAGCATGATTCGGTTCCGCAAACGTAATGGCAATGTTAAGCAAAGTATAATATTAGAACTAGCTAATGTACACTGCCCGGCAGTAAAACCTCACAACCTTGCACCGGAACCCGTTGTTGCCGCAGAAATTTTTGCTCAGTTTGCTCAAACAGACAAAAATGCTTCTGGAAAGTGTTTTGGCGAAAGCCTCGCAGCATATTTGGACAAGCTGGTTGAAAAAACCGGAAATCGAATTTTCGGTCTGCGACGAGAAAAATTCCAGGGAGGAAATTTTGCGAGACCCCCATGAGTTGTTCCGGAAACAGACGGCGGGCGAAGGCGAGTTGTGCGGATTTTGCCGGGAATGCCTGGACATCTATTATCAGGAGCCGGAAGAAAGCACTACTGAAGATTGAACTGCCAGGGTTTTTCAGCAACCTCCGCCACGTTGCAATCTTGGCAGATCTTTTACTACCACCTTGCGCCGGGACACGGAAATGATCTCTTCTCTTTCCAAACCATGAATCACCCGGGAAAAAGTCTCTGGCGTCAGGTTCAGCAAAGAAGCAGTATTCGCTTTCGTATCCGGCAGGTTCACTACCATATCATCATTGCCATGCTGCCGTTTCTGTTCGATCTCGCGCAACAGATAGCCCACAACACGCTCTCTCGATGTGAGCAGACAAAAGGCCTCCATATCAGAAAACAACTGGGACAGACGCCGGGCCATGTTGCGCAACAGCATATCCGCTGCGTTGCGATCAGCATTCACTGCCTGGAGAAAAGCGGATGAAGAGACGAACAGAAGACGACTGTCCATCAGCGCCTGGGAATAATAGGGCCAAATGCTGTCAGCAAGTATGATCGCTTCACCAAAGCTCTGATTCTGGTGGACGATCTCCACCACCTTTTCCGTTCCTCGGGAGGAAATGAAAGCCAGCTTGAATTTCCCTTCGATGACAAAATAGAAGCCGCCGGCCCGGTCTCCCTTCTGAAAGACACGCTCGCCCTTGTCTACCATGAGCTCCTTGGCCCCCTTGGACAGCATGTACAATGTGTCCGCTTCCAGCTCCCGGAAAACAGGCATGCGGCTCAACACATTGGCTATGGTATAGGCGTCCATCGCACACTTCCGAATACAAGGTTAAAAGATACAATCTCTTGCCTTGCTCCGCCCCGGACAAATGCTGCTTTTTCAGGTGGAACCTACATCAGGCGAATCGTTTTATTTATTACATGTTTTTACACCTATATACGGCATTTTGCATTGATTATTCGCAACGGGCATATGTTTGAGTATAGGACATGGCTTCCAAGAAAGAAGAATATTTCGCCCCCCATAAATAAAGCCGCACCCCTGTGGGATGCGGCTTTATTGCCTGAACAAGCGATTTGTTTACTTGGCAGGCTGGGCCGGAGCCTGAGGCTGTGCCGGCGCAGGGGGCGCAGGCGGCGCATAGGGCGCATAGCCGTATGGCGCATAGCCGTAGGGAGGATAGCCATAAGGGCCATAATAATCGTAGTAACGGTTGTATCCGTAACCACGGCCGTAACCGGAACCCCGGGCATTACCACTGAAACCGAAGCTGAAATCACCGGAGCCGTCGCCCCAGCCATCCCATGCATCATCCCATGCGTTGTTGTGCCAGCCACGGTCACCCCAAGGGCCGCCCCACCAGGCGGATGCGGAAGCAGAAGCAGCTACCAGAGCGGCTACTGCAGCAACTTTGATCATCTTCTTCATGGAAATCTCTCCTGTTCGATGAAACATGATTCGAGAAACTTCCGGAACAGATCCCACGTCCGGATCAGTTTCCACCGCGAAAGCTACTCATCTACAACTCGGCTTTCTTGATTTTTAGTATTTGCTTTTTTGCTTATATAGTCAATTGATATTCTCAATCAAATAAAATTTGATGATAGAATCACTCAACAAAAAAATCGTCCTCGGAAACATCCGGCGGGTTGCCGTCGAAAATCAGATGACGCCGCCGCTGCAGATAAGAGTCACGCACAAAGCTGTAGGGGTCCATGGCAGCCGATTTCAGAACCCGACTGGCGCCCAACAGATCCGCCCTGCGATCTACATAGCGTATGCCGTACAGACTCCAGCTTATGCTGGCACTGTCAATCCTCCGGTAGATGGGATTGACCACCCAGTCTCCGGCAAAACCCACCGCATCGCGGATATTGCTGGGTCCGATTACGGGTAACACCAGATAAGGTCCACTGGAAAAACCCCACTTGCCCAGAGTCTGACCAAAATCCTCTTCATGTTTTTCCAGCCCCAGATCCGTGGCCGGATCGAGAAAGCCAAGCAGGCCTATAGTGGAGTTGATTACCACCCGGCCAGCATCAGAAAAAGCCTGCGCCAACTTGCCCTGCAACAAATTGTTCAAGGCAACTTGCACGTCATCCAGATTGGCGAAAAAGCGGGTGATTCCCCGATCGACAGGATCAGGAGTGATAACCCGGTATCCTTTGGCCAGAGGGGTGGCCACATATTGATCCAGCTTCTCGTTGAAGCTGTACATGCTTCTGTTGAAAGGCTCCCATGGATCCGGCGTCTCGGTGCTGGCGCAGGCCGACAACAGCAAGAAAGCCGGCAGAAGAACCATCCTGGCCAACCATTTGTCAACTGTTGTCATTCCATCAGGCTCCACATTGATTCAACTTGAGAGGATCTCGAAAAAATTCTTCCATGGGATTTTTCTCCTCGCAAAGAGAAAATGCGATTTCCCCTTTGCTCACATTTTCAATCACTTGTGGTGATCGAAAACGGCGGGATATCCCTGTCCCACTCGGGCATCCCGATTTTTCGAGATGCCCTTGATTCAGAACATACAGTGTATCAGCAAAATGCCGGAAGCTCATGAACAGGATTGACGAAAACGAGTTCTGATTTCCATTCCTCAATGTATCCTATATCCTTGCTTCCATGAATCCGTGCACCCCATCTTCAACCATTGACCGCCGTTTCCGCGGTTTTCTGCCAGTAGTCGTGGATGTTGAAACCGGCGGGTTCGATGCAGGCCGCGATGCCCTGTTGGAGATCGCAGCAGTGATCATCGACATGGATGAATACGGCATACTGCATCCAGGCAAAGCCACCAGCGTGCATGTGGAACCCTTTCCCGGCGCCAACCTCGACCCCAAGGCCCTGGCGTTTACCGGCATCGATCCCGGTCACCCTTTCCGCTTTGCCAAGCCGGAAAAAGAAGCGCTGGAAACCATATTCAAGCCGGTGCGCCAGGCAGTCAAGAAAAACAACTGCAAACGCGCCGTGCTGGTGGGACACAATGCCTTCTTCGATCTGGGTTTTCTCAAGGCAGCCGTGGAAAGAACCGGCATCAAGCGCAACCCGTTTCATCCATTCAGCACGTTCGACACCGTATCACTGGCGGGCCTGGCTTTTGGTGAAACCGTGCTCGCCAAGGCGGCAGTCGCGGCGGGTCTGGACTGGGACGGCAATGAAGCGCATTCAGCGCTCTACGATACGCAAAAAACGGCTGAACTTTTCTGCATCATCGTCAATCGCTGGCGCGAACTGAACCTGCTGGCCGGCGGCTCAGTACCAGGAAGCGCCACACCAGCAGCATCGCCGCCAGAGTAAGACCCGCCACCAGCCCCATCCACAACCCCTGCGGGCCAATTCCCCGGACGAACCCCAGATACCAGGACAGCGGAAGCCCCATGACCCAGTACACGCCCAGGGTGATGCCCATGGGCACCAGGGTATCCTTCATGCCACGCAAGGCGCCGTTGGCGCTGATCTGAATCCCGTCGGACAACTGGAATACCGCCGCCATGAACAGCAGCTGTCTCGCCAGTGCCTGCACAGCGGCATCGCGGGTATAAATATGCACGATCTGCTCTGGCAGCAGAAACAGCACTGACGCGGTCAACATCATGCAGGATGCGGCAAAACCGATGCCGACCAGCCCGCGAAAACGCACCAGCTCCCCGCGTCCTTCACCAAGGGCATGCCCCACCCGCACCGTGGTGGCAGAACTGATGCCCAGAGGAATCATGAAGGCCATGGCGGCCACATTCAGGGCTACCTGGTGTGCTGCCACCTCGGTAACACCCAAAGTTCCCATGAGTAGGGCCACGGCGGCGAACATGCCCACCTCGGCTACCAGAGTTACCGCGATTGGCATGCCTACTCGCAGCAGTTCCCCGGTTCTGCGCCAGTCAGGTCGAAACACAGGAGTGATCCAGATGAAACGATAGCGCTTGTGACGATAGATATACCCGAGCAACAGGACCAGCTGCAGCCACATGACCAGCGCCGTGGCCCATCCCGCCCCCTCCGCGCCCATGGCCGGGAAACCCAGTTTGCCGAACATGAACACCCAGTTGGCCAGTATATTCGCGCCCAGGGCAATCAGCTGTATGACCATCATGGGTTTTGTATAGCCGATACCTTCACTGAGAAAGCGCAACGCAAGGTAGCCGATTACCGCCGGCAGGCCAAAAGACACGGCATGCACGTAGGACCCGGCAACTCTTTCGATGTCCGTATCCAGAGCCAGCAGCCCAATGCCGCGGATCATCAGCCAGATGACCAGCACCGACATGATCCCCAGAACCACCACCAGCCAACCCACCTGACGCATGAGATCACGAATCGCGGAAAAACGTGCGGCGCCAAAGTAATGAGAACTCATGCTGGACACGGCCATGAGCAGGCCCACACAGAACAGATAAGGCAGGATCCAAAGATTGACGCCTACCGCAATCGCTCCCAGATCCAGAGAACCGATACGCCCGGCCATCACCGTATCCGTAAAGCCCATGGCCACCTGAGCCACCTGGGCAAGTACAATGGGGCCCGCCAGGGCGGCATTGTGCTTCAGCTCTCTTGAGATGGACTTGTGCCGCATTCTATTCTTCACAAATTATCGGGAAACCGTCAGTAGCCATTCTCTTCCGGCGCATCGCTTCCGCGTCCCTGCTCACTCGATGTACCTACATCCCTTCCGGCGCATCGCTTCCGCATCCCTGCTCACGCGATGTACCTACATCCCTTCCGGCGCATCGCTTCCGCGTCCCTGCTCACGCGATGTACCTACATCCCTTCCGGCGCATCGCTTCCGCGTCCCTGCTCACGCGATGTACCTACATCCCTTCCGGCGCATCGCTTCCGCATCCCTGCTCACGCGATGTACCTACATCCCTTCCGGCGCATCGCTTCCGCATCCCTGCTCACGCGATGTACCTACATCCCTGTAGGCAAAAAAAAGGCGGGGGAACCCGCCTTTGGTGTAAGAAGATTCAGTCTTCAGCCTTCAGGGGCTTCTTCCGCAGGCCATTTGCTGGCGGCTTCCTTGACCATCTTCTGCAACTCACCACTGGCATGCATCTCCAGGGTGATATCACAGCCACCTACCAGTTCCCCGTTGATATACACTTGGGGGAAGGTCGGCCAGTCCGCGAACCGGGGCAGGTTCTCGAAAATCTCGGGATCCGCCAGCACGTTCACATAGGCGAATTTCTCACCACAATCCTGGAGAGCCGCCGCCGCACGCGAAGAAAAACCGCACTGGGGAAACTGGGGTGTGCCCTTCATGTAGATGATGATGGGGTTGCTTTCCACCTGTTCTTTGATTCTATCCAATGGATCCATGGTTACGCTCTCACTCTGTTTGATTTGTATGGAACAAAAAACATGGCTGCTCTGCTCCACGATTTCAAGCAATCATTCTACTCCCCTGACCATCGCCAACCAACCGCAGATTCTGTCAGGAATCCACATGCCGCTGCAGCCAGAATTCCAGCAAGGCCAGCTGCCACAGCTTGCTGCCCTGAATTCGCGTATGGTGCATCTCCGGCGCCGACAACAGCCGATCGAGATATTCACGTCGATACAGTCCCCGCTCCCGGCAGGCTCGTGAATCCACGATGTCCCGCATGAATTCGAGAAACTCGCCGCGCACATATTTGAGCGCCGGCATGGGGAAATAGCCCTTGGGCCGGTCGATGACCGCATCCGGCACAATACCCCGGGCGACCCGCTTGAGCAGATGCTTGCCGCCGGACTGAAACTTGATCCCGGGTGGACAGCGTGCGGCCAGCTCTACCAGTTCATGATCGAGAAACGGCACCCTGGCTTCCAGTCCCCAGGCCATGGTCATGTTATCGACACGCTTGACCGGGTCATCCACGATCAGGGTAGTCGCATCCAGACGCAATACCGCATCGATGCATTCATCCGCTGCGGATTCGTTCAGGCGTTCACGAATATAGTCTCCGGTAACGTCATCCGTCTGATAGGGCGACTGCAGCATATTCAGATATTCTTCATGATCCCGGTCGAAGTAATAGCGCCGCAAGCGATCAGCGCAATCCCCCTGTCTGTCTTCCATGATTTTCTGAAACCAGAAATAGCCACCGAAAACCTCATCCGCTCCCTGGCCGGACTGCACCACCTTGATGCTCTTCGACACCTGTTCCGAGAGCAGGTAAAAGGCCACCGCATCCTGGCCAAACATGGGTTCGGACATGGCGTCCACCGCCTCGGGCAGACGCAACAACACCTGATCATTGGGCACCAGCATCTTGTGGTGATGGGGACGATAGCGTTCCACCACCTGATCCGAATACGCAAACTCATTGCCGGATTCTTCCGGCTGATCCTCGAAACCGATGCTGTAGGTATGCAGATCGCTCCTGCCCAACTCAGCCAGCAACGCCACCAGCAGGCTGGAGTCCAGACCGCCAGAGAGCAATACGCCCACAGGCACATCAGCAATATCATTGCGTTTGGCCACGGCGGCGCGCAGACGCTCATGAGTGGCTTCCACCCATTCTTCCTCTGTCCTCGGTTGCTCAGCTCGTCTTGCATCCAGCACCCAGTAACGCCCCTGCTCCTCCCTCCCATCCACATGCAGCTTCATCCAGGTAGCCGGTTCCAGCTTGCGCACACCATTGAGAATGGTACGCGGCGCAGGCACCACGCCATGCAGGGTAAACTGGAAATGCAACGCGGCGGCATCCAAGGATTTATCCACGCCCCCGCCAGCAAGCAGAGCCGGCAGAGTGGAGGCAAAACGAAAACGCGCCCCGTCCCGACTCCAGTAACAGGGCTTGATGCCGAACCGGTCCCGGGCAAGAAACAGGGATTTCCCGCGCATGTCCCAAACAGCAAAGGCAAACATGCCATGCAGGCGAACCGGACAATCCTCGCCCCATTCCCGGTACGCCTTGAGAATGACTTCCGAGTCACCTTCGGAAAAGAAGTGGTAACCCCGTTGTTCAAGATCCCGGCGCAGTTCCCGGTAGTTGTATATGGTGCCATTGAACACCAGCGCCAGCCCCAGTTCCTGATCCACCAACGGCTGGTTGGATTTTTCCGACAGGTCGATGATGGACAGACGCCGGTGACCGAAGCCCAAGCTACCGTCAGAATAACTGCCACCATGATCCGCCCCCCGCGGACGCAGCCGTTCCATCATGCGACCGACAGCCGTCAAATCAGCAGGTCGCTCATCGAAACGCAATTCACCACAGATGCCACACATCAGTTTTTCCTCTCCGCTGCACCCCAGCCGCCACCACCGGGCGTTTCGATGCAAAGTATATCGCCCGCGCGCACATGACGATGGCATTTGCCTGGCAAAATTTCTCCATTCAAGCGATTCACACCCAACTCACCAGATTCACCACCCGCCAGTCCCCAGGGACGGTAGCGACGCCGCTCGGTGAGCAGGGAAATCTCGGCATCCGCAAGAAACTCGAACTCCCGCAGCAGTCCATCTCCACCACGACGCAATCCCTCCCCACCGGAACCGCGGCGAATCAGATAGCGGCGGATACGCAGGGGATACTGCTGTTCCAGTACTTCCACGGGTGTATTCAGGGTATTGGTCATATGCGTCTGCACGGCGCTGAGGCCGCCTCCCCGCGGCCCCGCGCCCATGCCCCCACCCATGGTTTCGTAATAGTCCCAGGCAGATCCAATGCGCGCGGAACCCATGGCCAGGTTGTTCATGCTGCCATGGCTGGCGGCAGGGATTTGTTCCGGCAACGCCTGGGCCAGGGCGCCCATGAGCAGATCCACCACCCGGGTGCTGGTTTCGACATTGCCAGCCGCCACTGCCGCCGGGTAGGTGGCATTGAGCAAAGAACCTGGCGGCGCATGCAGGCGGATATCCCGGAAAACCCCGGCGCAGGCCGGAGTCTGGAGCGGCATGAGGCAGCGGAACACATAGTACACAGCGGCGGCGGCAACCGACAGGGGACAGTTCACATTGCCCGCCACCTGATCCGCGCTACCGCTGAAATCCACATCGACACCTGTATCATCGACCCGCACACAAACCTTCAGACGCAGATCCTTGTGTCCCTGGCCATCATCATCGAGATAATCCTCAAAACGATATTCCCCTTGGGGTATCTTCGCCAGGGCCGCTCGCGCCATGCGCTGACCATAGTCGTTCAAGGCCGACAATCCCTGGCGGTATGCTGCTCTGCCCTGTTCCCGGACAAAAGCCTGCAAACGCTCCATGCCGGTACGATTGGCGCTGAGCTGGGCGCTGATATCCCCCTCAGCAGTGCGAGGGCTGCGGGTTGCCGACATTATCCTTTCCCAGATCTCCTGCTGGCGCTGTCCCCGCCGGAAAAGATGACTGGGCTGGATAATCAAGCCTTCCTCTTCCAGACGAGAGGAAACCGGCATGGAGCCGGGCGTGTCTGCGCCAATATCGGCATGATGGGCGCGATTGACCACAAAGCCCATCAATTCTTTCTTCACGAATACTGGCGCGATCAGGGTCACATCCGGAAGATGAGTGCCTCCGAGGAAAGGATCATTGAGTATCACCTGATCTCCTTCCTGCCACTGCATGCGCGTGACGATATCGCGCATGGCAAAAGCCATGCTGCCGAGATGCACGGGAATGTGCGCGGCCTGTGCGCACAACTCTCCCTGGGCATCGAATATTGCACAGGAATAATCGAGACGATCCCGAATGTTGGGAGAAAAGGCGGTATTGCGCAACACCATGCCCATATCGTCACAAATCGCGTCCACACGGCTGGAAAACAGGCTCAAGGCAAGAGCATTCATGGAATTTTTGGCTTCATTCTGAATTTTCATGGCGGGCATTATTGCATTTTGTTTCAATTCGGAATAACCTTGTCGCCCTAATAACCAAGTAATTCACTAAAGAATTAAACCATAACCCTGACTTTTAAGGAGAACATTCATGACTACCCATACACTTCCGGTGCTGCCTTATGCAAAAGACGCCTTGGAACCCTATATTTCCGTGGAAACCCTGGACTACCACCATGACAAGCACCATGCCACCTATGTCACCAACCTCAACAACCTGATTCCCGGCACCGAATTCGAGAACGCGAGCCTGGAAGAAATCGTGATGAAATCCGAAGGCGGCATCTTCAACAATGGCGCTCAGGTATGGAACCATACCTTCTATTTCAACTGCATGGATCCCAACGGCGGGGGCGAACCTTCCGGCGCCCTGGCAGAGGCCATCAACAGCGCATTCGGATCCTTTGCCGAGTTCAAGGAAAAATTCTCTACCTCCGCGGCCACCAATTTCGGCTGCGGCTGGACCTGGCTGGTAAAGAACAGCGACGGCTCCCTGGAGATCGTCAACACCTCTGGCGCCGGCAACCCCATGCGTGACGGCAAGACCCCGCTGCTGACCATCGATGTCTGGGAACATGCCTACTACATCGACAAGCGCAATGTTCGCCCTGCCTACATCGAAGATTTCTTCAAGGTGGTGAACTGGGATTTCGTGGCCGGCAACTTCGGCTGATCCCCGTAACCCGTGACGTTCAAACCCGGCCACGCGCCGGGTTTTTTGTCAGGAATGCCCATGACAGAAAAACAACCCAGTCCCGGCATTTCCCGCAACCAGCGTTTGTCTGACGAGGGATTGCAGCGCCTGGAAAAACAACTGGCCTCTGGCGCAGGCATCAGTGAGCAGGTACTCGCACAATGGATCCGGCGCTATGGAGATGCCGCCCGAAAGCGGATTCGCGCCGCCGGGCGAAAATGCCCCAATTGATATGGGTTAATGCATCAGACGGGTGAATGCCGCTAGCCTTTTGTTTTTTACATCTTCAAAAGGTCAATGCGTCTCGGCATCCTTGTTTTCCTGCTGCTGCTTCGGGCCACGCCTTGCCTGGCGCTGCCGCCTCTGCAGCTGTATGTGGAACTTACCCCGGAAGGCGGCACGCTGACTCCCCCTCCCGGCGAATATTCCGGGCCGGTGGTCATCAACAAGCGCATGGTTCTGGACGGCAAGGGAAAAGTACGGGTGAATGGCGGCGGCAGCGGCACGGTGATCACCGTACAGGCCGACGGGGCAGTGGTGAAAGGCTTGCTGATTTACAACTCTGGCGCATCGCATGACAAAACCGATGCCGGAATCCTACTCAAAGCCAACGATACCCTGATTGAAAACAATGTCATCAGCGATACCCTGTTCGGCATTCATCTGAGCAACGCGCATGGCAACCGCATCATTGGCAATCACATCAGTTCCCGCGGTAAGGATGTCACCCTGCGCGGAGAAGGCATACGCCTGTGGTACAGCCACGAAAATCTCGTTGAAGGCAATCAGATCGAAAATTCCCGTGACCTGGTAGTGTCCAATTCCCGGGAAAACCGCATTCTGAACAACAGCATGCGCCACAGCCGCATCAGTCTGGAACTGGTGTTCTCCCCGGAAAACGAAATTCGCGGCAACCTGTTCCAGGACAACTACAACGGCATTACCGTCATCTATTCCGATGAACTGGTCATCGCAGACAACCATCTGCTGGACATGCGCAAGCTTACCGGCTACGGCATCTCGGTAAAGGAAAGCTATGAAATCCATATTTCCGGCAACGAGATTGCGCACTGCGCCATAGGGCTGCTTGCCACCTCCCCCCTGGAAGCGGAAAACATTCTGACCATAGAGAACAATCTGTTTACCTTCAACGACGTGGCCACCTATTTCTATGGCGAAAAAGGCGGCCACGAAATCCACGGCAATCGCTTCGTGGACAACTTCGTCGATGTGATGGGCAGCACTACGGACACCTCCCGTCTGAATCACTGGGAAGGAAATTATTGGGACAGTTACAGCGGCTTCGACCTGGATCAGGACGGCATCGGCGATCAGCCATATCGCGTATTTCTGTATGCCGACCGCATCTGGATGGATCGTTCCATGGCCCGCTTCTATCGAGGCACCCCCGCCCTGTCTCTCATCGACTTCGTGCAACGCCTGGTGCCTTCCTCCGAGCCGGATCTGATGTATGCAGATCCCTCGCCCCTCATGCAGCCGGCTCCAAATCATCCGGCCAATGACGAAAAAATACCCTTGAAATAGCCTGAAAGTTTCGGTAGTGTCCCCTCTTTGCTTTCGAGCATGGGGTTCGAAAAGCACAGGTGGCGCCGGAAACGGGGCTGCCTTTTGTTTTTATGGAATTCGCGGAAACACCGCCATGAAAGACGTACTCATGAATACCTACAACCGGCTTCCGGTCACTTTCGTCAAAGGCGAAGGCATGTATCTGCATGACGACCAGGGAAAATCCTATTTCGATGCCATTGCCGGCATTGCAGTATGCAGCCTGGGTCACGCCCATCCCGCAATCAGCCGCGCCATCTGCCAACAGGCAGAGCAACTGGTACACACTTCCAACCTGTATGGTGTCGCCAGACAGCAGCAGCTGGGAGAACAGCTGACCGCGCTGGCCGGCATGGATCGCGTATTCTTCAGCAACTCCGGAGCAGAAGCCAATGAAGCCGCCATCAAACTGGCGCGCCTGCATGGGCACAAACGCGGCATCGACAATCCGGTGATTCTGGTCATGGAAGAAAGCTTCCACGGACGCACCATGGCCACTCTTACCGCTACCGGCAACCGCAAAGTGCAAGCCGGTTTCGAACCCCTGGTACAAGGCTTTGCCCGGGTACCCTACGGCGACCTGGAGGCCCTGCGCACCGCGGCAGGCAATCTCAAGAACATCGTCGCTGTACTGGTGGAACCGGTGCAGGGTGAAGGCGGCGTGAACATCCCTCCCGCTGATTATCTGCCCGGCATTCGCGCCCTGTGCGACGAACATGACTGGCTGATGATGCTGGACGAGATACAGACCGGTATGGGGCGTACCGGAACGGCTTTTGCTTTCCAGCAACATGATCTGGTTCCGGATGTAATGACCCTGGCCAAGGCTCTGGGCAATGGCGTTCCCATAGGCGCCTGTCTGGCCAGAGGCAAGGCGGCGGAACTCTTTGCCCCCGGCAATCACGGCTCTACCTTTGGCGGCAACCCCCTGGCCTGCGCCGCCGGGCTGGCGGTTGTCGAAGAGATGAAGCGCGAAAATCTGTGGCAACGGGCTGCGGAAGCCGGAGAGAAACTTCATCAGGCCCTGGCAACAGCGCTGCATGATCAGGAAGGCATCAGGGAAATCCGTTCCGCCGGCCTGATGCTGGGCATAGAACTGGATCGCCCCTGTGGTGAACTGGTGGGCATGGCGCTGGAACAGGGACTGCTGATCAATGTCACCGCCGACAGCGTGGTGCGCCTGCTTCCCCCGCTGATCATCACTGACGAGCAGATCGGGGAACTGACCCGGCTTCTGGCACAGCTCATCAGCGACTTTCTGGAGAGGGTACAATGACCCGGCATTTCCTTACCCTTCTGGATCTGAGTCCGGACGAATTCCGCGCACTGATCAAACGCGCCCGGGAACTGAAACAGCTGCAGCACCAGGGCAGGATCGTCGATACCCTCAAACACAAGGTACTGGGGATGATTTTCGAAAAATCCTCCACCCGTACCCGCGTATCTTTCGAAGCCGGCATGACCCAGCTGGGCGGCGCCGCCATGTTTCTGTCGCCCAACGACACACAACTGGGCCGTGGAGAACCCATCGAAGATACCGCCCGGGTACTGTCACGCATGGTGGACTGCGTGATGATCCGGACTTTCGAACATGAAAAGGTGGAACGCTTTGCCGAATACTCCCGGGTGCCGGTGATCAACGGCCTCACGGATCTGGTTCATCCCTGTCAATTGCTGGCCGACATGCAAACCTTCTTCGAGCATCGGGGGGATATTCAGGGCAGAACGGTAGCCTGGATCGGTGACGGCAACAACATGTGTCACTCCTACATCAACGCCGCCCGACAACTGGATTTCCAGCTGAACATCGCCTGCCCGGAAGGTTACGATCCGGATGCGGATATTCTTGCGGCGGCAGGTGATCGCTGCATGATGTTCCGTGATCCCATGGAAGCTGCCAGAGGCGTGGATCTTGTGGTTACAGATGTCTGGGCGAGCATGGGCCAGGAAGAAGAACAGAAACTGCGCGAACAGGCATTTTCCGGTTACCAGGTTACCTCCGAACTCATGACCCAGGCGGATGAACAGGCCCTGTTCATGCATTGCCTGCCCGCCCACCGTGGCGAGGAAGTAGCCGCAGATGTCATCGATGCTGCCGACTCCGTCGTCTGGGACGAAGCAGAAAACCGGCTGCACGCACAGAAAGCGCTGCTGGAATTCCTGCTGACCTGAAACCTGCATCCCAGTACAATAGACATCAATATCTCTCGGACTCCAAGCTGCCATGGACCTCAAGCTTACAAAAACCTTCCTGATGATCTTTTTGCTGCTGGCCAGCCTGGGCGCACAGGCGGACACCCGCTATGTCACCGATCAGCTCAAGATCACCATGCGCAGTGGCGAAAGCCCCAAGCATCGCATTGTGCGCATGCTCTCTTCCGGCACGGCGGTTACGGTTCTCGGGAGCAACCCGGCTACCGGCTACAGCAAGGTTCGTCTGGCCGATGGCAAAACCGGCTATGTACTCACCCGCCAGTTGTTGAAGCAGCCGGTGGCGCGGGATCGCATCGTCAAACTGGAAGCCCGTATCAAGGAACTGGAAGCCTCCCCTGGCGAACTGAGCGCCAAACTGGCCAAGCTGACCCGGGAACATGACCAACTGCAGCAGCAACACAGTGCGCTGCAACAGGAAAAGAATCGCATTCAGAAGGAACTGGAAGAACTGAAACGCACCTCAGCCAACGCGGTGCAGATTGCCCAGGAACGCAAGCGCCTGCGCAAGCAGGTCGCCACCATGAGTCGGGATCTGTCCAACCAGGAACAGGAAATCCGCGAACTCAAGAACAACTCCACCCAGCGCTGGTTCCTCATCGGTGGCGGCGTGCTGTTTGGCGGCATTCTGCTGGGCGTGCTTCTGCCGCATCTGAGGGTGCGCAAGCGCAAGGATTCCTGGGGATCCTTGTAAGCAACGCTTCCTGCAACCCAACCGCGGATCAGCCTGATTCAGTTGCGGGAGTCTCAGGTATCATGGGCAGATTTTTCAGTTCCTCCTCGCCCGGAGGCTGGTTGATGCCGTGGTCATAACGACGAAAACGCAAGCTGTCCCGGGTCTTTCGTATGCGTGTTTTTTCGGAAGCCAGATCATTGGTCAGGAAAAGCAGGTATGCATCCGCCTTCTCATTCTGATGGATGGCAAAAAGCATGGCCTCACGGTATTCCTTGCTGATGTCCGGTGAAAGATCAAATACACCAGCCGCCACCCAACCAGCGCGATATTCTTCCCTGGCCTTTTCCGGAGGGAAGACGCGACTGATTACCTGGTGATCCACAGCCAGGGTTTCGCTCAGGGTCCGGAACAGCATGTTGAACAGGTCGTTCGGAGCGGGGGCCGCATTGTGCGGATCCTGGTAATCAATCTCGATTCGATTCAATGGGCGAATGGCATAGCGAATCTCAAGCTCGCCGTCCTCGCTGCGGTAGCGCGCCTCGTAGGGCATCACATAATCCGGTTCGACCGCTACTGGATGAAAACCCTGCGGAGGACGGAATTCCAACCCTCCTTCCTCCAGTAGCGCTTCAAAGGAAATAGCATCGGCAGCCTGCAGCGGATGCAACGCCGCCACGGTCAGCAGCAAAGACCATATCCAGTATCTCATGAGCCGGATACCGATGTTGGGGAAGGGTTCTGTTCCTGCTCATCCCAGACCCGCAACAAATCCTCACCAGCCTTCTTCCAGGCCGGCTCGTCTGCCAGTTCGATGAAACGGTGGATATCCGCCCGCGCCTGTGTACGCTCGCCCAGAGCCCAATGCATGGAGCCGCGATTGAACCAGGGCGCGGGAAGCTCGGGTTCGATGGCGATGCAGCGGTCGAAATCTTCCAGAGCCTCTTTTTCCCTTCCCAGATTGGCCAGCAGACTGCCACGATTGAAACGCGCCGCCACCAGATCGGGATTCAGCTCCACTGCCCGGTTCAGATCCTCCAGCGCCTCCTCCTTGCGTTCGAAACGCAGGTAGAGCTGGGCACGACTGATCCGATAAAGAGGATTGTCTGGCGCCATGCGCAGCGCCTGCTCCATGTCAGCCAAAGCGCCCTTTATATCCTGCTGTTCCAGCTCCAAGGCTGCACGCATGGCATATAGTCGGTCATCGCCCGGATATTTTGCCAAGGCCTGGGTCAAAACCGCCAGCGCCTGAGGACTGCGTCCGGCCGCCATGTGCTGAGCGGCCACTTGCATATGCTGCTCCGGCGTCAGATCAGCATGGGGATTGGGTCCTCGGTGCATGGCTGAAGCACGACCGGCATCCAGGGGGTCGATGTGCATGATCGGCGGTAGCCTATTCTGGCCAGACGATTCGGCATTATCGGCTGCAAGCAGCGGCGCTTTGCTCAAAACCGTCATCAGACAGATGCCGAACAGTATTTGCTTAGGGTCGATCATGAGTAATCAAAGGCTCCTTGATGTGGCAAAAGGAAGCCGCCGGTCGACGGCGGCTTCCTGTACTGTACCGGCCACTGTACTGCGAGTGGTCGGCAATTTCACGCCTTACTTCCTGGATTCGGCGTAGGTCTTGAGCATCTTGTTCAGCATCTCGATGTGTTGTGCATCAGTAAGCTGTCCAGGAGTCGAGACCTTGGCCCAAAGTTCGGCGTTACTCATCTCGCGATGACAACCCATGCACAGGCCGGTGCGTTCCATGGCATCACGCATTTCCTTGGGCAGAGCCCGGGAAAGCGGCCAGTGGGTACCCACCGTCTGTACTTGCTGTCCATCCTTGATGATGGTGGACCAGTCGAAGTCCAGATCGGAGATCTTCGGAATCTGGATCTTGTAGTTGCCCGGCGCCGGAATTGGCTTGCCGGTCTTCTGATCGATCAGATCCTCGACCACATCCTCCACATAGCGGGTCTGGAACACACCACCTGCGATGCCATAACCCATGGCCTTGGGGTTGTTGTGGCAGGACTCACAAGTACGCGCCTTGCGCTGCACCGAATGCGGCTGCACAGGCGCCATGTCGATACCCAGCGGAGTGCGCTTCTGCCCCAGTTCCTTGCGCTCATCCTCGGACTTTGCGACCTGGTTGAGGGCAATGGTCTTGTTGTTGCGGTCAATGACCGTATAGACCACCTGGCAACCCGGCATCAGCGGGGTCACGCGGCCTTCACCATTGATCCCCAACACCGGATCTTCCCAGCGCAGGTAAGAGCGGGTTTCGAACACCTTGCCCGGGCTCTGGATGCCCTTGGTGCCAAGCGGCGACTCGGCAGTGGAACCGTCCGGATTGCGCCTGGAACCGGAAGCAATCCAGTCAGTATCGTGATAGGGCTTGCCTTTCTTGTCCTTGCCATAGTTGACCTGAACATGGCAGCCATAGCACTGCGGCACCCAGGACGCATGGCAGGCATAGCATTCGAGGCTGTCGTTGTGCTTCTTGACCTTGCTCATGGCGACCATGGAATTGACATTCTTCCAGCTGTCATCGAGCTTGATCTGCTTGAGCACGGGCACCTCGAAATCATTGCCCGTAGCTGAGTGCAAAATCACCTTGCTGCCTTTCTTCACCACGTTGCCGAAGGGATTGCCGCGGGTGGTCTTGAGATAACCATCACCCTTGTCATAGGTGGTGGCGAAGGCGGCGGTCTGATCCAGCAGCTTGCTGGCCAGTCCCCGAGCCGGCTTTTTGCTCAAATCCTGCTTGAACTCCTCACCATAACCCAGGGGAAGCTCCCAGGGGAACTGCTCGGGCGTACCGTGGCAGTCCTGACACTCGATCTCCACCTGCGCCAAAGTGGTACCCGGCAGGTTGCCGTCACCATGCATGTCGATGGTGGTATGGCAGTCCTGACAAAGCATGCCACCCTTGGGATTACCGGGCCGGCTCTGGTTGTACTGGTGGTGCAGGTCGTCGGAGATGAACAGGTACTTCTTGGTATGCAGCTTGGGCTGCTTCATGCCCTTCTCGCTCCAGGGAGAACCATAAGGGAATTCCATCAGACCCTGGTAGGTGACTCCGATGCGCTTGCCGCGGTTATGACAGGAGTTGCAGGTTTCCACCGGAATACCGGAATACTCGGCATGGGTGGTCTTGACCACGGTCTTGCGGGTAGCCTGGATCTGGTGGGTGAGCAGATGCCCCTTCTGTTTCTTGTCGATGGTCGGGTCATTACCCTCGTAGATGCCCTCATTGCCATAGGGGATGTGGCAGGAAGAGCAGCCCTGGCCACGGTAATCCCCGCGCTTTTCACGCCCCTTGACGGTAACATGGCAGCGCTGGCACTGCTGACGCTGGTAAGTAAAACCGGCCAGTTTGGGATCTTTCTCGATCTCTTCCACCGAAGGCTGGGGAATCTGTTGCAGCTCGGTGGGAAACTGATCCTTGTGAGCCGCCATCATGTCTTTCATATAGGCTTTGTACTCAGCCGTACCCACTGTAGGTACAGGCCCGTCGCCATCCTTCACCGCGTAATTGCCCCAGGGTACTTTGTGATTCTGCACCTCCTTGATACCCCAGGTGTGCAGGTTACCCTGGATCTTGCCCGCCTCGGTATTCATCAGTGCCTTTTGCAGACGATCAGGATAGCCCTGGTGGCAGGCGGACTGGCCGCAGGTAAATGCGTTGATATCCATGGCGCCAGGATCCGGGTAGAAGGTCTGAGGACCCTTGGCCTTGGCCAGCGCGGCAGGCGAACCCCTGTGCGCCTTTTCCTTGTTTTTCGTCTCCTTCGGATTACCCCCATGACAGACTACACAGCCCTCGGAATCACCATGTGGCGTTCCCAGGCTCTTGATCATCACCATCATGGTGCTCTTGTCGTCGCGGATATCCTCGATGCCCTTGTGGCATGCAAGACATCCGGATTTTGCGCTGGCCTGGGTTGCATACCCCAACAGCATTCCTGCCAGTAGAAGGATGCCGACTCCCAGCCGACGCAATTCTTGTATGTTCATTGTCGTATCTCCCTTGAGGAATCGTGGCTTTCACAGCCTGAACCTTTTTCAGGCTACAACGCCACAAGTCCAGTATAGGCCAGGGAAACAGGGAAACAGTTTGAGCAATATCAAATTTTCCTTATTTTTTTCAAGGAAACCAGAGAGGGGCCGGTCTGGTGGATCCGTACTCCAGGACGAAACGCAAATCATAGACGGAACCTTTGCTGCGAAGTTTGCGCAAGGTCGCCAGATGGCCATTCAGCCACCATTCTCCCGCATGGGGCGCCATGATGGCCTGGTACATCTCCTCGGTCAGCCCTGTCCCCAGGGTTTTTTCCAGAAGTACATCCACATGATGAGAAAAGGCTCTCAACACCCCCTGCGGCTGGCGATAGGAACGCATGCGCAATTCCAGCACCTGCTTTTGCGCCTGTGTCTGAGCACCCAGCACCCGGTACTGAATATCGCTGGCCGCTGCAGGCTCTCCCTGGGGCAGCTTCCTGCGGGAGCTGTCGCAGGCCCATAGTTCCTTTCCCGATTTCCGGTATATTTTCGAGCCGGGTATTCCCAGATCCCGCATGTAAGCGCAAAGCTGCCCGGGAGACTGGCCATTGAATGGCTGCGCGACCGACACCGCAGCAACCGACAGCGCAAGGCTGCCTGCCAGACACCCGAGCAATATCCGGTTCATGATTCAGTCTTCAATCTGGCTCACATCACGCACCGCACCCTGCGCCGCATCCGTGGTCATGGCGGCGTAAGCACGCAGGGCGGCGGATACGGGACGGTTCCGACTCAGAGGTTTCCAGGGATGCTCACCGAGCTCCATGGCATTGCGTCTTTGCCCCAGTTCTTCATCACTGATGGCGATACGAATTCTGCGTCCGGGGATGTCGATTTCGATGATATCGCCTTCCTCCACCAGACCGATGTTGCCACCGCCGGCCGCTTCCGGGGAAACATGCCCGATGGACAAACCAGAGGTGCCGCCGGAGAAGCGCCCGTCAGTGATCAGGGCGCAGTCCTTGCCCAGTCCCTTGGATTTCAGATAACTGGTGGGATACAGCATCTCCTGCATCCCCGGCCCGCCCTTGGGTCCTTCATAACGGATGATGAGCACATCGCCCGCCTCGATCCGGTCATTCAGTATGGCGTCCACCGCGGCCTCCTGACTTTCAAAAACCCGCGCCGGACCGCTGAATTTGAGAATGGACTCATCCACCCCCGCAGTTTTTACGATACAACCGTTTTCCGCCAGATTGCCATAGAGTACTGCCAGGCCGCCATCCTTGCTGTAGGCATGTTCCCGATCGCGGATACAGCCCTGCTCCCTGTCCAGATCCAGATCCGGATACCGCTTGTTCTGGCTGAAAGCTTCCTGGGTGGGCACGCCACCGGGGGCGGCTCGATAAAAATCCTTGCGCTTTTGATCATCCGTATAGCGCACATCCCACAGGGCCAGCGCCTCCGCCATGGTGCGTGCATGTACCGTGGGCAGGTCATGATGCAGCAATCCGGCGCGATCCAGTTCACCGAGAATGCCGAATACGCCACCGGCTCGATGCACGTCTTCCATATGATAGGTCTGGATGGACGGCGCCACCTTGCACAAATGTGGCACCTTGCGCGACATGCGGTCGATATCCGCCATTGTAAAATTCACTTCAGCCTCTCGGGCCGCCGCCAGCAGGTGCAGCACGGTATTGGTGGAACCGCCCATGGCGATATCCAGCGCCATGGCATTCTCGAAAGCATCGAAGGAAGCGATGGACCGGGGCAACACCGAGACATCGTCTTCCTCGTAATATCGCCGCGCCAGTCCGACAATGATGCTGCCGGCTTCCAGGAACAGCCGCTTGCGATCCACATGCGTGGCCACCAGCGAACCATTCCCCGGCAGGGAAAGCCCCAGCGCCTCGGTCAGGCAGTTCATGGAGTTGGCGGTAAACATCCCGGAACAGGAGCCGCAGGTAGGACAGGCGGAACGCTCCACGGCCACCACATCCTCGTCACTTTCCCCGTCATCCGCGGCCATGACCATGGCATCCACCAGATCCAGATGCAGCTCTTCCTCATGCACCACGGCCTTGCCTGCTTCCATCGGGCCACCGGAAACAAAGATTGCCGGAATATTCAGACGCAGCGCGGCCATGAGCATGCCCGGCGTGATCTTGTCACAATTGGAGATGCATACCAGGGCATCGGCGCAATGGGCATTGACCATGTATTCCACGGAATCGGCGATCAGATCCCGGGAAGGAAGAGAATAGAGCATGCCGCCATGGCCCATGGCAATGCCATCATCCACGGCAATGGTATTGAACTCCTTGGCCACGCCTCCAGCAGCCTCGATCTGCCGCGCCACCAGCTGCCCCATGTCCTTCAAATGAACATGCCCTGGAACAAACTGGGTGAATGAGTTGGCGATGGCGATGATGGGTTTTTCAAAATCATCATCCTTCATGCCGGTGGCGCGCCACAGGGCGCGGGCACCGGCCATGTTGCGGCCGTGAGTAGTGGTGCGGGAACGATACTGGGGCATCTTGGGTAATTCCGATTTGAATGGTTGACAGGAAAATCTGGAGTCCGGGAATCTGTCATGCGTCTTCCAGGCTGCATGCATTATCATGCAGGTACCACAGTGATTATAACGGATACCTGAACAACACAATGACGGAAATGCATCTCAAATCCCCCACCGGTTACCGGGACGCTACGGAAATCGACATCATGCGCGAAGTGCTGCCTTTCGATAAGGCCGACGTTCTCGAACTGGGCTGCGGTCGCGCCCGCTGGACCCGCACCATTGCCGAGCGCTTTCCCGTAAACTCCGTGACCGCCACGGAAGTGGATCGGGTGCAGCATGAAAAAAATCTGGCCATCAGCGACCTGCCCAGGGTGAATTTTGTCTATGCCGGCGCAGAAGACATCCCATTGCCGGATGCTTCCATGGATATCGTCATCATGCTCAAATCCCTGCACCATGTTCCCGTACCACTCATGGAGCAGGGGTTGAAGGAAATCCACCGGGTACTGCGCCCCGATGGTCTGGCTTATTTCTCCGAGCCGGTCTATGAAGGTGAGTTCAACGAGATCCTGCGTCTGTTCAATGATGAAAAAAGCGTGCGTCAGGCCGCTTTCGAAACCCTGAAAAAATCCGTGACAGGAGGCGGTTTCATTCTCGAACAGGAAATATTTTTTCAATCGGTGTCCGAATTCGGAAGTTTTACCGAATTTGAAGAACGCATACTCTTTCCCAGCCACTCGGATCATCGCATCGACGAACAACTGCATGAGAAAGTGCGCCGGGCTTTCGAACCTTATTTGGGAGCGCACGGCGCCCGTTTCATCAACCCCCACCGGGTGGACCTGCTGAGAAAAGCCGCCTGACGCCAGAGGATCTCGAAACATTCCTGCCGTGATTCCCGGGAACAAAGCCATTGCCCATCCTGATCAGCGCAATCGACTTGACGATCATCCTAAAAATCTTGCACTCATGGGTTATACTCAAGGGAACCTCAAAAAATTCCATCCATGGAATTTTTCTCGTCGCAAAGAGAAAATGCGATTTCCTCTTTGCTCACATTTTCAATCACTTGTGGTGATTGAAAATGGTGGGACATCCCTGTCCCACTCCGGCATCTCGATTATTCGAGATGCCCTCAATACGAACGCATCTGCGCAGCAAGCTTGTGAGGTCGGCATCATGTCCAAAAAAAGTGAACGCACCCGGCAAAAAATCGTCGAAGCCGCCAACCGACTGTTCTATCACCAGGGCTATCACAGCACATCCTTTACCGATGTGGTGGAAGCATCCGGTGTTCCCCGCGGCAATATCTACTACTACTTCAAGAGCAAGGAAGACATTCTCAAGGCCGCCCTCGCCTACCGTATTTCACGAATCGACCACATGCTGCAAAACTGGTCCGGGCAATACCGTACGCCCATCGAACGCCTGAGCCGTTTTCTGGAGATATTGCCCGATAGTATCGATTCCCTGGTTCGTTACGGCTGCCCCATGGGTACCCTGAATGCCGAACTGGGAAAGAACGAACCCGAACTGCAGAAACAAGCCAAGGCCATGTTCCTGCTGTTCGAAGACTGGCTCACTGATCAGTTTGCGGAACTGGGCTATGCCGGACGCGCTCGGGAATTTGCCCGGCGCATTCTCGCCCGGGGCCAGGGCATCAGCATAATTACCCATGTCTACCAGGATCGGCGCTTCCTTCTGCAGGAAACCGACCTGCTGGCGCGATGGGTGAACAAGCTGGCCCGGGGAGAGGAGCTGGATATCTGATGGTATTGAAATACCCTCCAGTCATTCTCATGGCGTACGGTTTATCAGTTCCAATTGCGATCACCAAAGAAAAAACATTTCCACCCAGCTACCCAGCACCAAAACCGTACCGGTGACAAGGGTCAGCCAGGCCGCCAGCCGACGCCGCCAGGACAGGTTTTTTACCGCCTCTTTTTCGACCAGCCGCCATAACAATCGTCCGCTCCAGAACAACGCCAACAGCAACAGCGCGGCACGCCCTCCGCTCACCCAGGAAACATCCAGCCGTTCAGCCTTGAGGAAGCTGACCGTGAGTGCGGACAATCCCAGGAAAACACTAATGCCCGCCAGCGGCGTGTAGCCATAAGCCAAACGCCAGGGCAGCTCCTTCTTCCCCAACCACCAGCCAGCGATTCGCAGTGCCAACCACAACGAACCGCCAATAATCAGTGCGGTAGCGCCAATATAAATAAGGATCAGCATGCCATCGAGCCAGGTAAAGACATCGTTGGTTTGAGGATAATGGGTCAGCAACCACCAGGGGGCGTCATTGCCCAAAGGCCAATAGATGTCTCTTTCAATCAGCCACATCGCCACGGTCTGTTTCATCTGCACGAACCAGGGCGAGGCCGACCACTGGAAGGCGCCAGTGGCTACACCCAGCATGCCAAACATCAGCAACAGCGCTTCCCAGGACGAAACATCCCTTGTCTTCAGGGAATCGATTTCCCGGTTGGGAGAACGGGCGGAAAGCACCACTGCCTGACGATGTCCGCTGCAACGCCCGCACATATGACAGGCGCTATTGCCCTGCATCTCGCGAATATGAATCAATGGCCCGCAATCCACTGCCGGCGTTTGTCTGGGAGCTTGCGCCCAACGCGTCTGATCCACCCGGAAATGCACGGGCGCCAGACGGGCAAGCAGGGAAAAGACCCCATTTGCCGGACAGAGATAACGACACCAGACCCGTTTGCCCCGGCCATAGAAATATCCAACACCCATGGCCGCCACGGTAGAACCGCCCAGAATCAGCAACGCCGCCTTGGGATACTCGTAAACACTGACCAGTTGCCCATAAATCGTCGTCAGCACGAACGCGGTAAACGGCCAACCACCCCAACGCATCCATCTGGGTATGGCGCCGCCCCGGCCATGGCGGCTGACCCATTCGGTCAATGAGCCTTCAGGGCAGAAAACCCCACACCAGACGCGCCCCAGCAGCATGGTGGAAAGCATGACGAATGGCCACCAGATACCCCAGAATACGAACTGAGCAAACAGCACCAGATTCTCGTAAAAATGGGCATAGGCCACCGGCAAAGGCAGCAGTGCCGGCCAGATCAGAAGAATCAGATAAAACAATACCACGCTCCACTGAATCGCCTGAATGGCGCGGCGATGATCCCGCATCCAGTCTCCCAGCGCCTGGAGTCTTGTTCGGGATGAGGGTTGCGCCATGCTCACAGCCATCTGCTCGTTCATTTCAGCCCGCCTCTGCGGTGCGCAATCGTTGTGGATGGCGCAACAGGAACAGCACCAGCGCCCAATAGGCCGCATACATCAGCACCACCAGCAATGCCGGCTGCGCCCGATAGCCAGTGAGCGCAGCAATCAGCCCGCCAAAACGGGTGCTGTCATCCAGCCATGCCGAACTGTCCCACAACGGATCAATCAGTGGCGGCAGCCAACCCTGGCCAATCATTCTGTCCACCGCTTCCACCAGCAAGGCGCTAGCCAGGAGCAGGAGCAACACCTCGCTGATACGGAAGAAAGCACGCCATGAGAGCAAACGCCCGCCACGGGTCAGCAACCAGAAGGTCAGCAAGGCGGCGCCCAGACCAATCGCCGCACCCATCCAGAAATCCACCTGGCTGTCCGCAGTCTGCGCCATGCCCATGCCATAAAGAAAGATCACGGTCTCGGCGCCTTCACGCCCCACGGCAATAGCAGCCAAAACCGCCATCCCCCACCAATTGGCGCGTTCCAGCGCCTGCTCCATGCCGGTTTCCAGTTCCTGTTTCAACTGACGGCCATGGTGACGCATCCAGAACACCATCTGGGTAATGAGCGCGGTCGCAAGCAACATCATGCCAATCTGAAAATAAAGCATGGTCTCGCCAGCCAGTTCGTCCTGCACTTTGAGCATCACCCAGGCCAGCAGTCCGGCCAGGCCCAGACCGGCAACGACACCTCCCCAGAGAAAACGCAACCCGATGCGAGCCTGGTCCCGGCTGTTCAACCAGGCATAGAGAATGCCAATGACCAGCATGGCTTCGACGCTTTCACGCCATACGATGAACAGGGTATTTCCCATGACTTACACCTTATTATTTGGCAATGATCCGCCCCTGGGCGGTATCCGGGTGAAATTCGCCAAAAAAGCGGTATTCCCCGGCTTTCAATGGCGCAAACACGAGTGAACGGGTCACCCCGGGCGCCAATACCTTTTCCTTGCGCAGCTCGCGGCTCTCGAATTCTTCCGGGCCGGGTCCCTTGTTGGTAATGACCAGCTTGAATCGCTGACCGGCCTTGACTTCAACCACTTCTGGTGAGAAGCGCCCGTCGGCAATCACCAGGGGATAGGCAGGCAAGCTTTCCGCTCCTGCCACAGCACTTGCCAGCAATACCGTGAACAAAACCGCTTGTTTTGAATATCTTGTTGCCCAATAAAACATTTCACACCTCCATCAAAAGTTAAGTTGCGCACGCACGCCAAAGGCAAACAGATCCGATGCGGAAGCATTGCCTCCCGGATGGCGCACATATTGCAAATCGGGGGACAGCTCAAACTGACTGTTGAGCCGGTAACGGTAATAAATCTCGACAATCTGTTCGTTGGCCGTGGCGCGGTATCCATAATCCGGAATTCCGTTGCCGTCAGCATCCAGTGTCAGCGATGCCTGGCGGAAATCATCGGCAAGCTGGAGCAATCCCAGTGCAATGCCCAGGGCATCGGCGCCACGCCCCCAGTAGCTTCCGCCCCATTCGCCACCTACGGTCAGGGTGCGGTCAAAGGCAACCTTGCCCTGGGTTTGCAGCCCAAGACGCAAAAACAAGGTGGTGTAATCGGCCAACTGCTGATCAAGGCTGATACCCACGCCACTGTGCACACGCAGGCTGCCATCAAAATCTGCCGCACGGCCATTGCGCCAGACATAGAGGCGGTAGTTGCCCCGCAAGCCGCTGAAAAACTGCTGTTGGGTATCTGCCTGCACCATCAGAAAAGGCTGTTTTAGGCTGTCACTGAAACTGGCGCCCTCCCCCGAGCCGAACACCCCCAGCGACAAGCCATACTGCTGCGGCTTGTAATAATCATTGATATAGGCCAGTCGCAGTCCCGGGGTAAATCCGAATTCATCCACCCCCACATCTCCGCCTGCATCGAGCAGGGGATTGTGTACAAATGCCTGATGGACAAAACCACGGGTCTCGTCATCAGCAATGCGGTTCTGGTCGAAAAACACAAAGGGATCCATCTTGCCGAAATTGAACTCCAGATGACGGCGCGACAAATCCGGATTCCCAGCTAGCGGCAGCGGCACCTTCAGCTGATACCAGGCCTGTGCCAGCAACACCGCACTGTCGGAATCCTCGGAACCGGGACGCTGAAAGCTGGTCGAGTTCAAAGAGGCGAAGGCACCCCCCGGATTTTCCAGCCCCAGCCCCTGGCCCATGCGAAAATGGGTAAAAATAAAGCCTTCGGCGGCGCCCAGGCTCCCGGCCGGAAGACTCACTGTCACATCGCCACGATAATTGAGTTCCGCGTCCTTGCCCTCATCATCAGGCGGATTGCCCAGCCCTTGCCCCATCATGGTCAAGCCCACACCGGCGCTGATGCCTTCCAGTGACTCTACAGTACGGGCAGACTGCCGATAGCCGTTGACCTGGGATTCGACAGCTTTCAAACGTGCGCTAATCTCCGGTTCCCGGGCGCTGATATAAGGCGCCTCCAGGGATTGCTGCAATTCGGCCTTCTCGCGTTCCAGCTGCTGGATACGCTGTTCCATTGCCTCCAGGCGACGCAGGATCTCGGCATTGCCGGGCTCACCTGCCAGAACGCCGAGCGGCAGAAATCCGGTCGCCAACAGGAATGCCAGGGTTGTGCGCGGAAAAGTCATGCTCAGTATCCTCCCCGCTTGCCGATGCCTGCATAGATAAAGTCATACTCGACCGTAAATGTCTTGAACCAGGGACGCACACCGGTCAGGCGATCCGTATGACGGCCAAATTGACCCTTGAAGGGATTTTGCGCCGCATTGGGCGGATAAATCGTATATTTGACATGATATTTTCCCGGACCATCGAGTTTGACATTGTCGCCATAGTGCGGTCCGTCATTCGCCACCATGGGCATGAAGTCGCCGGCCGCCTTCCAATCGGCGCCTTTTTTCGCGACCTCATATTTCACATGCAGATAGGGTATCCATTCACCCTCGGAAAAACCGTTGGCATTGATATCCAGGGCGCGAATATCCGCCTCCAGATGAATATCGGATTGATCGGCCGGACGCATCATGCCCTTAGGCTCCATACGCACCGGCTGAAGATAGACGGCGGCAATCTCCATGCCAGAGCGCTGTTCAGGTACGCCCACAGGATATTCGACTGCCCATGATGCTGGTGACGGGAGAAAGATTGCCCCGGTTGTCAATGACAGAAACAGATTGCGTCGTAATTTCATTATTACCTCGTTTGTTAATACGAATCATTATCGTTTGCGTTTATATCATTGAATTTTTACCAGGTCAACTCTCCATTCAGAACAAATGATGAATATGGGCTTTTTACTCAGTGATAACCCTGCAACGGTTCAAGTCGCATTCAGGGCTTAAGACCGATCGAAGCGAGCATGATGGGAAAGTGATTTCTTCCCGGCAATTTGCCCCAGGTCTGCTATCTTTTATTAACCCGACACCAATCTATGTCACCCTCAGCCACCACGAGCGCACCCGTGGCGAGGCGCCGCACCGAAGACAGGGTGATCCCCTGTCGAGGTGCGGCAACAATGTCCACGGGGGTGCTCGTGGTGGCCGAACCGATGGAATGTCAAAAAGATTGGGACGTCAGACAAAAGCCAGCACTTTGTTGCGCTTCTTGCCAATGGAATCACCATTGCCTGCGAAGCGCGCCGCGTTCTGACTTTTGTCTGACGTCCTGAGGATGGCATAGATTGATGCCAGGTTAATAGAAAAGGGCATCTCGAAAAATCGAGATGCCCGAGGGGGATAGGGATGTCCCACCATTTTCGATCACCACAAGTGATTGAAAATGTGCGCAAAGAGGAAATCACATTTTCTCTTTGCGACGAGAAAAATTCCATGGAAGGAATTTTTCGAGGTTCCCAAAAGAAAAACAATAATCGATTTGTCGATGCTCACAGCAAACTGAAGGAGGAGAAAATGACAGCTTCACAATACCCCCCATCCTATCCAAATGCACCTGCCGACTGGTCTCCCCAAATCGCGGAAGAACGGGCGCGGGAAGAGCAACTGGAACTGAGTGACGATCACTGGGAAGAACTTGCCGCACTGCAGGAATATTACGCCAAACACGAGCGGGTAAACCTTCGGGAATTGAGCGATGCCCTGGAAGAGCGCTTCCACGACAGAGGCGGAAAGAGGTATCTGTTTTCCCTGTTCCCCGGCGGCCCCATTGCCCAGGGCTGCCGCCTGGCCGGACTGGAAATGCCCAGAGGCGCCGTGGACAAGGGGTTTGGCAGTATCGTTTAGCCCGAATATTGCACCGGAATCCGGAATTTTCCCGGAGAGATTTTTGCCCAGATTGTTCGAACGGACAAAAGCCGATGTTATTCATCGGCTTGCAGTGCGTTCGGGCAAGCTGGGTGAAAAGATCCCG
>Ga0256841_1000056_pt1 | contig 126362 bp, 117 predicted proteins | sample 356308metaG_FD_185971 | JGI IMG/M metagenome (GOLD analysis project Ga0256841, IMG submission 185971) | Hydrothermal vent microbial communities from Mid Atlantic Ridge, Atlantic Ocean - 356-308 | ecosystem: Environmental > Aquatic > Marine > Hydrothermal vents | place: Atlantic Ocean: Mid...
GTCGCCGGTGATGCACGCCCTACGCATCCGCCGTCGTGGCGACGAATTCGTTCAGGACTATCTCTTCGAGACCGACCTGCCGCCCCTGAGGCGCATTCCCGAGCCGCGCCGCTTCCGCTTCTAGCAGGCTGTTGAAAAACAGCGTTTTTCGACAGCCTGTGCGGTACATGGATGTGCCGCCATTTTCGAGGGCCGTAAGCCATTGAAAATGAAGGAACCGGGAAATCGCATTTTCCGGTTCCGTGGTTGAAAAAGTCCAGGGAAGGACTTTATTCAACATCTTGCCAGCTCCGGTGGCGGCGAGCGGTTCTGTGTCATTTCCGCAACAAATACGTCTTCTGTGATTTTTTTGCAAAAAAGTGTTGCCTCTCGGCAAAAAAAGCACTAATATTTCGTCCGCTTGGACAGCATTCTTTCAACCAACTCAGTAAGGAGTTACTCGCTATGAAAAAGAAGCTTCTCGCTCTGGCAGTGGCCGCCGCCCTGCCCATGGCCACCCAGGCGGCCAACGCCGAAGTGACCATCTACGGCAAGATCCATGCATCCATCGACTACCTGAACGCGGATCAAAACGATAACGGTTTCAAGGCTGATGGCATCACCCCCGCCACCAACGACAGCCTTTGGAACGTGGCCAGCCGCGCCTCCCGCCTCGGCTTCAAAGGTTCCGAGGATCTGGGCAACGGCATGAAGCTGATCTGGAAACTGGAGAGCGGCATCGACGTGACCGGTGGCAGCGGCGGCCTCAGCGCCCGGAACCGCTACATCGGCCTGGCCGGCAACTGGGGTACCTTCCTCTACGGCATCCACGACACTCCGGTGAAGATCTCCACCGGCAAGCTGGACATCTTCGTGGACACCATCGCCGACTACAACCTGCAGGGTAGTGGTCTCGGCACCGGCGGTCTGGTGGACATCCGCGCCCAGGACGCCATCGCCTACGTCTCGCCCAATTTCAGTGGCCTGACCCTCATCGGCGCCATCGTCCCCGATGCCAACTATGGTGAGCAGGTGGGTGAGCAGGGCGACCTTGCAGGCGCCTACTCCATCGCCGCCATGTACTCCAACGGCGGTCTCTTCCTCGCTGGTGGCTACGAGAGCCTGGATGATGTCAAGAATGGTGGAGACGTCAGTCATTGGCGGATTGGCGCCGGCTACGACTGGGGCGACTTCCACATCGGCGGTGTCTACCAGCAGGCGGATGGCGCTCTCAGCGGTTACACTACTTCCAGCGGCAAGCCCAACGACTACAAGACCTACACCATCAACGGTTCCTACAAGTTCGGCAACAATGTGGTGAAGGCTATGTGGTTGGGTACCAAGTTCGATGACAACACCGTGCCTTACTATCGTGAAGCGGGTAAGGGTCCCAAGGCCGACGACACCTTCAACACCTGGGCCATCGGTCTGGATCACAACTTCTCCAAGCGGAGCAAAGTGTATGTCATCTATGCCGACAGCGACATGGCTCTTAATGGTAGCAATTTCAATAAGACTACCGGCGGCGTCGTTTCCCAGGCCCGCGAGCAGTCCGCCTTCTCCCTGGGCATGGTTCACAAGTTCTGATCGAGCTTGAAGCCAGGCCCGGCATCTTCGGATGCGGGAAAGGTGAAAGGGAAGCGCTTCGGCGCTTCCCTTTTTTATTGGTTTGGCCCTCTCCAACGCACACCCGGCCGTTCCAAGCCCGCCTTTGGCGAGACGCCTTGCGAGAAGGCAGGGTCATGCCCACTCCCTGCTCAGGAAACGTCTTCAGCGCTCGTGCGCCTTGCGCGCCAGGCGGCGCTCCAGCAGGCGGGCGCGGGTGGCCTCGGGCAGCAGCTCCAGCGCTTCCACGCTGAAGGCCAGGGCGCAGGGGATGGGGGTGACGCCCCCCAGGTATTCGCTCATGCGGTTGCTGTGCACGCACAGCGCCTTGGCCAGCTCGGCGGCGTTGAGGTTCCAGCGGCGCCTCACCGCTTCCAGCTCTTCGGCGGTCATCTTCTCTCCTCCTGGTGTCGCTGTCCGGAAGAGCGCTCTTCCCGGACGGTGGCTCGATGCCTGGTTCATCCTGACAAAAGCGGGCCCGTTTGAGAAGATGTCGCCATGAACTTCCTGCGGGTGTTTGTCGCCATCCTGGTGATCCAGTCGGCCACGGCGCTGTTGTCGGTGGTGGCCTTCCGGCAGGACTCCATGGAGGCGCGGCTGGCGTTGGTGGCGCCGGCGCTGGTGTTGGCCCTGGTGGCCGCCCTCTGGTTCTCGTCCTTGGTGGGGCAGCAGCGCCGCCTGTTGCGCAGCCGCCTGGAGGAGCGCTTCCGGCGCGAGCGGCAGAAGCTCCACGCCCGCGCCGAGCAGGAGAGGTCGCGGCTGGAGCAGCAGAGCCAGCGCCGCGTCGATCGCGAGCGCGACCGCATCCAGGCCAGGGCCAACCGCAAGGTGGCGCTGGCGGTGGGCGGCCTGGTGGCGGTGGGCGGCGTCATACTCTTCACCCAGTTCATGACCCTGGGGCTGCTGCTGGTCACCGGCGCGGGCAGCGGCGCGGCGGGCTATCTCCTCCGCGCCCGCAAGGAGCTGAAGGCGCGCGGCTGAAGAGGTTCTCTCGGTGAACTCCCCTTTTCGGTGCTTCCGTGCTTTTCGCCGTCTTTGCCGTCGGTCATAATGGAAGCATGCGACTGACCGCCTCCCAAAGGGAAGCCATCCGCCGCATCGTGAAGCGGAGTGTGCCCGATGTCACTTTCATCGGCCTGTTCGGCTCGCGCCTGGACGACCATAGGAGAGGAGGCGACATGGGCCTCTACCTCGAACGGCCCGGCGGCCTTTCGCTGGAAGCGCAGGCCCGCCTGCTCGGCGAAAAAGAGCTGCCGGTTCTGGAAGAGATCGCCGAAAGGCTGATCGAATATTGCCGAAGCGAGACCGGCTGCTAGTCCGGATAGTGTGCCCCGTACAAAGTGTGACTGCGGGCGAATGACAATAAGTTATTGAAAATACAATAAAAAACATCGAAAATTAGAGCGATCTGGCACAATATCCGGGCTAGGCCGCTCGATCCGCTTCAGGGCACGATGGTGCGCGCCCCTTCCGGGGTGCCGAGAATGAGCACGTCGGCGGGGCGGTGGCCGAAGATGCCCACGGTGACCACTCCGGCGATCTGGTTGATCTCGGTCTCCAGCTTCACCGGCTCCATGATCTCCAGGTTGTGGACGTCGAGGATGATGTTGCCGTTGTCGGTGATGAAGCCTTCGCGCCAGACGGGGGTGCCGCCCAGCTTCACCAGTTGCCGCGCCACGTAGCTGCGCGCCATGGGGATCACCTCCACCGGCAGGGGAAACCGGCCCAGCACGTCCACCAGCTTGGACTCGTCGGCGATGCAGACGAATTTCTTGCTGGCCGCGGCGATGATCTTCTCGCGGGTGAGGGCGCCGCCGCCGCCCTTGATGAGATGGAGCTGGCGGTTGGATTCGTCGGCGCCGTCCACGTAGATCTCCAGGTCGCCCACGGCGTTGAGGTCCAGCACCGGCATGCCGATCTTCTTGAGCCGTTCGGTGGAGGCTTCGGAGCTGGAGACGGCGCCCTCGTAGCGCCCCTTGAGATCGGCCAGCAGGTCGATGAAATGGTTCACGGTGGAGCCGGTGCCGATGCCCAGCACGCCGCCGTCGGGCAGATATTCCAGGGCGGCTTCGGCCGCCTGGCGCTTGAGTTCTTCTGCGTTCATGGGGATCCTCTTATTCGTTTCGGTTCGACCGCTGGCCCGGTAAATTACCACAAAACATTCGACCCGAGTTATGCGCCGGCGCCGGGAGCCGGGAAAATCCCGGATTCCGACGCTGCATTCGAGTTAAACTAACGGGCCCGGGCCGGGCGTCGCCTCGGCCCCGAATCGCGGAACCGGAGTTCATGACGCGCACCATCAGCATTGCCAACCAGAAAGGGGGCGTGGGCAAGACCACCACGGCGGTGAACCTCGCCTCGGCGCTGGCGCGCGCCGGCAAGCGGGTGCTGCTGGTGGATCTCGACCCCCAGGGCAACGCCACCACCGGCTGCGGGGTGGACAAGTTGGAGCTGGAGCTCTCCAGCTACGAGGTGCTGCTGGAGGACCGGCCGATGCGCCAGGCGCTCCAGCGCAGCGCCGGGGACGAGTTCGATCTGCTCCCCTCCAACACCGACCTCACGGCGGCGGAGGTGACCCTGATGAACCACCCCATGAAGGAGCGGCGCCTGGAGCTGGCGCTCAAGCCTTTGTTGCCGGCATACGACTACGTGCTCGTCGATTGTCCGCCGTCGCTGAGCATGCTCACCATCAACGCGCTGGTGGCGAGTGACGGGGTGCTGGTGCCGCTGCAGACCGAATACTATGCGCTGGAAGGGCTCACCGGCCTGCTCACCACCATCGAGAAGATCCGTGAGCTCTACAATCCCGGGCTGGAGCTGGAGGGGATCCTGCGCACCATGCACGATCTGCGCAACCGCCTCGCGGCGGAAGTGTCGCGCCAGCTCATCGGCCATTTCGGTGACCGGGTTTTCCGCACCGTGATTCCGCGCAACGTGCGCGTCGCCGAGGCGCCCAGCCACGGACAGCCGGTGCTGCTCTACGACCGCTATTCCCGGGGCGCGGTGAGCTACATGGCCCTGGCCAGCGAGCTGCTGCGCCGGCACGCCGCCGAGAAGGCGACGGCTTGAGCGTTTCCAACATCCTTGGAGAGACCATGGCAAAGAGAGGACTAGGTCGGGGGCTCGACGCCCTCCTGGGGGGCGGGGCCCCCGCCAGCAAGGAGAAGAAGGCGGCGGAGCCTGCCGGCGCGCCGGCGGCCATCGCCATCGATCTGGTGGAGCGCGGCCGTTTTCAGCCGCGGCGCAATTTCGACGAGGACAGCTTGCGCGAGCTGGCCGATTCCATCGCCGCCCAGGGCGTGGTGCAGCCGGTGGTGGTCAGGCCGGCGCGCGAGCCTGGCCGTTACGAGCTGATCGCCGGCGAGCGGCGCTGGCGCGCGGCGCAACTGGCGGGGCTGGCCGAGATCCCCGCGGTGATCCGCGAAGTGGACGACCAGGCCGCCATGGCCATGGGGCTCATCGAAAACATCCAGCGCGACGACCTCAATCCGCTGGAGGAGGCTCAGGCGCTGCACCGCCTGCTGGAAGAGTTCGAGCTCACCCATCAGCAGATCGCCCAGGCGGTGGGCAAGTCGCGCACCACGGTGACCAACCTCATGCGGTTGCTGGAGCTCAATGCCGACGTCAAGCGCCTGGTGGAGCGGGGCGAGCTGGAGATGGGGCACGCCCGGGCGCTGCTGGCGCTCGACGGCGAGCTCCAGAGCCGGGCGGCGGAGCGGGTGGTGAAGAAGGGGCTGTCGGTGCGGGAGACCGAGGCCCTGGTGCGCCGCTACAAGGAGCAGGACGGCGAGCCGCGGAAGAAGAGCGCGCCGGCTGCGGAGCCGGACCCCGACGTGCGCCGCCTGCTCCAGGATCTGAGCGATCGCCTCGGCGCTCCGGTCGATCTGAAGCCGTCCCGCGGCGGCAAGGGGCGGCTGGTGATCCGCTACAACAGCCTGGAAGAGCTCGAAGGGATCCTGTCGCACATCCGTTGAGGGAGGGCGGCCGCTCCGGGAATTCAATTACGGCGGCTAATCGCGCCATCTGTTGACCTTATATGGCGCTCTCCTTATAATTGCCGGCCTTTGTGGCGGTGCCACCCGTTGCCGGTGGCCGGGCGTGATGCAAACCCCCGATCGGAAAAGAGCCGCGCGGCTGCTCCGCAACCAGTTGTTGGTGCTGCTCGTCACCGTTCTGGCCGCGGGGGCCATGGGTAGGGAGGCGGCCTGGTCGGCCTTTCTCGGCGGCGCCATCGCGCTGGCGGCCAACGGGCTGTTCGCCGCGCTGCTCTTCGCCGCCTACGACGCGGGGGAGCCGGGGGCGCTGGCAACCAGAATGTACGCGGCGGAGGTGGTGAAGCTCCTCTTCGTGGGGCTGGCCTTCGCGGCGGTTTTTTCGTGGATCGGGCCGCCGGACGTCGCGGCTCTTTTTGTGGCCTTTTTCGTGGTTCAGGTGGTCACGCCTCTGCTGGTGCACGCGCTGCCGGCGAGGGAGTGAAGAGAGGATTGGCAAGGGTTCGAGAAGATGGCAGCCGGTGAAACGATCACTTCCAGCGAATACATCTCCCACCATCTCACCAACCTGGTTCTGGGCCGCTTTGCCGACGGCCACTGGGGGCTGGCCCACTCGGCCGAGGAGGCGAAGGAGTTCGGCTTCTGGGCCATCCACCTGGACACCATGTTCTGGTCCCTGCTGCTGGCGCTCTTCTTCAGCTACCTCTTCTGGAAAGCGGCGAAGAACGCCACCGCCGGCGTGCCGGGAAAGTTGCAGAACTTCGTCGAGATCATGGTGGAGTTCGTCGACAACAGCGTGAAAGGCTCCTTCTCCGGCCGCAACCCCCTGGTGGCGCCCCTGGCGCTCACCATCTTCGTCTGGGTCTTCCTCATGAATCTCATGGACCTGGTGCCGGTGGACCTCATTCCCCGCATCGCCGGTTGGCTCGGCGTGCACCACATGCGGGTGGTGCCTTCCACGGACCCCAACGTCACCTTCGCCCTGGCGCTGGGGGTGTTCGTGCTCATCATCTACTACAGCATCAAGATCAAAGGAGTGGGCGGTTTCGTCCGCGAGCTCACCGGCACCCCCTTCGAGACCAAGAGCCCGCTGCTCAAGCCTTTCTTCTTCGTCGTCAACCTGTTGCTCGAGGGGGTCAACCTGCTGGCCAAGCCGGTGTCGCTCTCCTTGCGGTTGTTCGGCAACATGTATGCCGGCGAGATGATCTTCATCCTGATTTCGCTGATGTACGGGGCGGGGTGGGCGCTGGGCCTCTTCGGAGGCGCCCTGCAGTTCGTCTGGGCGGTGTTCCACGTGCTGGTGGTCACTTTGCAGGCCTTCATCTTCATGACACTCACCATCGTCTATCTCGACATGGCGCACAACGAGCACCACTGAATTTTCAACCTTCGTTTTTCAACTTCTGGCTATACAACTGGAGACAATCATGGAACATGCACTGCTGGTTATCGCCGCCGCTCTGATGATGGGCCTCGGGGCCGTCGGCGCTGCTATCGGTATCGGCGTCCTTGGCGGACGTTTCCTGGAGGGCGCCGCGCGCCAGCCCGAGCTCATTCCCATGCTGCGCACCCAGTTCTTCATCGTCATGGGCCTGACCGACGCGGTGCCCATGATCGCCGTTGGCTTGGGCATGTACGTGCTCTTCGCGCTGGCCGGCTGAAGACGGCCGGAGTGTTTTCAATCTCACTCACGACCAGGGTGGCAGGATGAACATCAACCTCACTCTCATCGCCCAGCTGGCCTCTTTCGTGGTGTTCGTCTGGTTCACCATGAAATACATCTGGCCGCCGATGGTGAAGGCGATGGAAGAGCGCAAGGCGCGCATCGCCGACGGCTTGGCGGCCGCCGAACGCGGGGTCCGCGAGAAGGAGCTGGCCGAGCAGGTGGCCAAGGAGAAGCTGCACGAGGCCAAGCAGCAGGCGGCGGAGATCGTGGCGCGCGCGGAGAAGCGCGCCGCCGAGATCGTGGACGAGGCCAAGGAGCAGGCGCGCGCCGAGGGCGAGCGCATTCTGGCCGCGGCCCGCGCCGAGACCGAGCAGGAGCTCAACAAGGCGCGCGAGGCGCTGCGCGAGCAGGTGGGCGAGCTGGCCGTGGCCGGCGCCGAGAAGATCCTGCGCCGCGAGATCGACGCCGCCGCGCACCAGGAGATCCTGAACGAGCTGGCGCAGCAGATCTGAGGAGCTTCGAACCATGGCTGCGGATGCAATCACCATCGCCAGGCCCTATGCCGAAGCGCTCTTCCAGCGCGCTTTGGAGACGGACAGCCTGGCGGCGTGGAGCGAGAAGCTGGCGTTTCTGGCCGCCGTGGTCTCCGAGCCGCGGGCGCGCGCTTTTTTGAGCCATCCCGCGGTGGAAGGGGATCAGAAGGTGGCGCTGCTGGAGCAGGTCGCCGGCGAGCGCCTCGACGAAGAGGGGCGCAACCTGGTGCGCCTGCTGGTGGCCAACGGCCGCGTGGCGCTGTTGCCCGAGATCGATCTCCTCTTCCAGCGCATGCGCCAGGAGCGCGAGGGCGTACTGGAGGTGGAAGTGGCCACCGCCTACGCCCTGGAACCCGGCCTGGAGCAGGCCCTGCGGGAAGCCCTGGAGCGCAAGCTGGAGCGCAAGGTGGAGCTCAGCGCCACGGAAGATCCCGAACTCATCGGCGGCGCCCGGATCCGGGCGGGCGACCTGGTCATCGACGCATCGGTCGCCGGGCAACTGGCGCGGCTGGCCAACGAATTAGGAATCCAAACGGGTAAGCGACATGCAACTCAATCCCTCTGAAATCAGCGATCTCATCAAGCAGAAGATCGAGCAGTTCGAGGTCCGCACCGAAGCGCGCAACGAGGGCATGGTGACCTCGGTCTCCGACGGCATCGTGCGCATCCACGGCCTCGAAGACGCCATGTCCTACGAGATGCTCGAATTTCCCGGCAACACCTTCGGGCTGGCTCTGAACCTGGAGCGCGACTCGGTGGGCGCCGTGGTGCTGGGCGACTACAAGCACATCAGCGAGGGCGACCCGGTGAAGTGTACCGGCCGCGTCCTGGAGGTGCCCATCGGCCCCGAGCTGCTGGGGCGCGTGGTGGACGCCCTGGGCAACCCCATGGACGGCAAGGGGCCCATCGACTGCAAGCTCACCTCGCCGGTGGAGCAGATCGCTCCCGGCGTCATCACCCGCAAGTCGGTGGACCAGCCGGTGCAGACCGGCATCAAGGCCATCGACTCCATGGTGCCCATCGGCCGCGGCCAGCGGGAGCTGATCATCGGCGACCGCCAGACCGGCAAGACCGCCCTGGCCGTGGACACCATCATCAACCAGAAGGGCACCGGCATCAAATGCATCTATGTGGCGGTGGGGCAGAAGAACTCCACCATCGCCCAGATCATCCGCAAGCTGGAAGAGCACGACGCCTTGGAGCACACCATCATCGTGGCGGCGCCGGCGGCCGACTCCGCCGCCATGCAGTTCCTGGCGCCCTACTCCGGCTGCACCATGGGCGAGTATTTCCGCGACCGCGGCGAGGACGCCCTCATCATCTATGACGACCTCACCAAGCAGGCCTGGGCCTACCGTCAGGTCTCCCTGCTGTTGCGCCGGCCGCCGGGACGGGAGGCCTATCCCGGCGACGTCTTCTATCTCCACTCCCGTCTGCTCGAGCGCGCCGCCCGCATCAACGAGGCCGAGGTGGAGAAGCGCACCAACGGCGAGGTGAAGGACAAGACCGGATCGCTCACCGCCCTGCCCATCATTGAGACCCAGGCGGGCGACGTCTCGGCCTTCGTGCCCACCAACGTCATCTCCATCACCGACGGTCAGATCTTCCTGGAGTCGGACCTGTTCAACGCCGGCATCCGCCCGGCCATCAACGCCGGTCTTTCGGTGTCGCGCGTGGGCGGCTCGGCGCAGACCAAGATCATCAAGAAGCTCGGCGGTGGCGTGCGCCTGGCGCTGGCCCAGTACCGCGAACTGGCGGCCTTCTCCCAGTTCGCCTCCGACCTGGACGAGGCCACCCGCAAGCAGCTGGAGCGTGGCGAGCGGGTCACCGAGCTGATGAAGCAGCCGCAGTACACGCCGCTCACCATCGCCGAGATGGCCATCTCCCTGTTCGCCGCCAACGAGGGCTACCTCGACGACGTGGACGCCAAGAAGGTGGTGGAGTTCGAGCGGGCGCTGCACGACTACATGAACAGCAGCCACGCCGATCTCATGGCCAAGGTGAACGAGGAGGCCGACTGGAACGCCGAGATCGAATCGGCCTTCCACGAGGCCCTCAAGGATTTCAAGGCCAACGGCGCCTGGTGATTCGCAACGGAAGCAACTGACATCAGAGGTATTCCATGGCAGGCGCCAAAGAGATACGCACCCAGATCGGCTCCATCAAGAACACGCGCAAGATCACCCGCGCGATGGAGATGGTGGCCGCGGCCAAGATGCGCAAGGCGCAGGACCGCATGCTCGCTTCCAGGCCCTACGCCGAGAAGATGCGCCAGGTGATCGGCCATCTGTCGCTGGCCCATCCCGAGCAGAAGCACCCTTTCCTGGAGCGGCGCGAGGTGAAGACGGTGGGCTATATCATCGTCTCTTCCGACCGGGGGCTCTGCGGCGGGCTCAACAACAACCTCTTCCGCGCTCTGGTGAACGAGGTGAAAGAGCACCAGGAGCGGGGCCAGCGGGTGAAATATTGCCTGGTGGGGAACAAGGCGGTGGCCTTCTTCAGCCGCGTGGGCGGCGAGGTGCTGGCCCAGGCCACCCATCTGGGCGACACCCCCCGGGTGGAGGAGCTGGTGGGTACCGTGAAGGTGATGCTGGACGCCTACGAGGCGGGCGAAGTGGACGAGGTGCGCATCGCCTACAACCGCTTCGTGAACACCATGACCCAGAATCCCACGGTGGAGACGCTGGTGCCGCTGCCCGAGGCCGACGCCGAGGAGCGCGAAAAGCTCAAGCACCACTGGGACTATATCTACGAGCCGGACGCCCGCGAGGTGCTGGAGGACCTGTTGGGCCGCTACCTGGAGTCGCTGGTCTACCAGGCGGTGGTGGAGAACGGCGCTTGCGAGCAGTCGGCGCGCATGGTGGCCATGAAGGCGGCCTCCGACAACGCCAGCAGCCTCATCGACGAGCTGGAGCTGGTCTACAACAAGGCGCGCCAGGCGGCCATCACCCAGGAGATCTCCGAGATCGTCAGCGGCGCCGCGGCGGTGTGAAGAATTCGAATTTGTGTTGGCCGCCGGCGGGCGGCCCGAACGACAGAAAACGAAGAGGATCCGCACATGAGTACGGGTAACGTGGTGGAAATCATCGGCGCCGTGGTGGACGTGAAGTTCCCGCGCGACGCGATGCCGAAGATCTATGATGCGCTGCGCATCGAATCGGAGGATCTGGTGCTCGAGGTCCAGCAGCAGCTGGGCGACGGCGTGGTTCGCACCATCGCCATGGGCAGCACCAACGGCCTGCGCCGGGGGCTGGAGGTGGTCAATACCGGGGCGCCCATCAGCGTGCCGGTGGGGCAGGCGACCCTGGGCCGCATCATGGACGTGCTGGGCAATCCCGTGGACGAGGCGGGTCCCATCCCCACCGACGAGCGCATGCCCATCCACCGGGAAGCGCCCAAGCTGGAGGACCAGGCCACCACCACCGAGATCCTCGAGACCGGCATCAAGGTGATCGATCTCATCATGCCCATCGCCAAGGGCGGCAAGGTGGGGCTGTTCGGCGGCGCCGGAGTGGGCAAGACGGTGACCCTGATGGAGCTGATCCGCAACATCGCCGTGGAGCACTCGGGCTTCTCGGTCTTCGCCGGCGTCGGCGAACGCACCCGCGAGGGCAACGACTTCTACCACGAGATGCAGGAAGGGGGCGTGCTCGACAAGGTGTCGCTGGTCTACGGCCAGATGAACGAGCCGCCGGGCAACCGTCTGCGGGTGGCGCTCACCGGCCTCACCATGGCCGAGTACTTCCGCGACGAGGGGCGCGACGTGTTGATGTTCATCGACAACATCTACCGCTACACCCTCGCGGGCACCGAGGTCTCCGCGCTGCTGGGCAGGATGCCGTCGGCGGTGGGCTACCAGCCCACCCTGGCCGAAGAGATGGGCGTGCTCCAGGAGCGCATCACCTCCACCAAGACCGGCTCCATCACCTCCTTCCAGGCGGTCTACGTGCCGGCGGACGACCTCACCGACCCTTCGCCCGCCACCACCTTCGCCCACCTGGACGCCACCATGGTGCTGTCGCGCCAGATTGCCGAGCTGGGCATCTATCCGGCGGTGGATCCTCTCGATTCCACCTCGCGGATCCTCGATCCCAACATCGTCGGCAGCGAGCACTACGAGACGGCCCGCGCCGTGCAGGGGGTGCTGCAGCGCTACAAGGAGCTCAAGGACATCATCGCCATCCTCGGCATGGACGAGCTCTCCGAGGAGGACAAGCTCATCGTGGCCCGGGCGCGGAAGATCCAGCGTTTCCTCTCCCAGCCCTTCTTCGTGGCCGAGGTGTTCACCGGCGCGCCGGGCAAGTACGTGCCGCTCAAGGACACCATCGCCGCCTTCAAGGGGCTGGTGGCCGGCGAGTACGACCACATTCCGGAGCAGGATTTCTACATGTGCGGCGGCATCGAGGACGTGCTGGCCAAGAGCGGCCACTGAGCCTTTGGGGGACTGAACCATGGCCATGACCGTACACGTCGACATCGTCAGCGCCGAAGGGGAGCTCTTCTCGGGCCAGGGCGAGATGATCTACGCGCCGGCGGTGATGGGCGAGATCGGCATCGCGCCGCGGCACGCGCCACTGGTGACGCGGCTCAAGCCGGGCGACGTGCGGGTCGATCCCGGCCAGGGGAAACCCATGGAGCATTTCTACGTCTCCGGTGGAATCCTCGAAGTGCAGCCTTTTCGCGTCACCGTGCTGGCGGACACCGGCGTGCGCGCCACCGATCTGGACGAGGCGGCTGCGCTGGAGGCCAAGAAACGGGCCGAAGAGGCGCTGGCCAACAAGACCGGTGAGATGGAGATCGCCCGCGCCCAGGCCGAGCTGGCCGAAGCGGTGGCCCAGCTGCAAACCATCGAAAAGCTGCGCAAGATGAAGAAATGAAGCCGATCGTTCATGGATCGGCGGTTCTGTGATCCAGGCCCTGTCAGCGCTGCTGCCAGGGTTTTTCCTTTCATTTAGAATGTGAAAACGATGAGCGAAGAGAAGGTACAGCCGGGGAAATACGTCGCCATTCGCTACAGCATCCGCGACGACGCCGGCAACGTGGTGGAGCAGCACGACCTGCCCGTGGGATTCGTCTACGGCTCGGACACGGAGCTCATCGGCGGCATGGACCAGGCCATCCTCGGCAAGGTGGCGGGGGATACGGTGGAGGTGGAGCTCAAGCCCCAGGAGGCTTTCGGCGAGCACGATCCGGCCCTCACCTTTACCGACGACATCGAGAACGTCCCCCCCCAGTTCCGGCGCGTGGGCGCGGAGGTGCAGATGCAGAACGAGGCGGGCGAGACCCGCACCTTCTACATCTCCCGCATCGAAGACGGCAAGGTGACGGTGGACGGCAACCATCCTCTGGCCGGCAAGGCGCTGACCGTGCGGGTGGAGATCCTGGAGGTGCGGGACGCCAAGCCGGGGGAAGAGCTCACCAGCGGCATCCATGCGGTGAACATGCCGGGTTCGTCAACCGTCAATTGACGATTTTGGGAAAGCTCCCATCGTCTGAACAGCATCGGGAAATCGAGGGATGAAGCTGGGAATCGTCATCCTGGCCGCCGGCCAGGGCACAAGGATGAGGTCGCGCCTTCCCAAGGTATTGCACCAGTTGGCGGGGCGGCCCCTGCTGCAGCATGTGGTGGAGACGGCCTTCGCGCTGGCGCCCGAGCGCGTGGTGGTGGTCTACGGACATGGCGGCGAGGCAGTGCGCCGCGCGCTTGCCGACGAACGCCTCGTCTGGGTGGAGCAGCGTGAGCAGCTGGGCACCGGGCACGCCGTGCAACAGGCCCTTCCCGCCCTGGAAGGGCTCGACCGGGTGCTGGTGCTCTACGGCGACGTTCCCCTCATTCGCGCCGCCAGCCTGCGTCGCCTAATCGACACCACCGAATCGGCCCTGGGGCTGATGACCGTGAATCTCGCCGACCCCTCCGGCTACGGGCGCGTGCTGCGCGACCAGGCGGGCAACGTGCTCCGCATCGTCGAGGAGAAGGACGCTTCCGCAGAGGAGAAGGCGGTCACCGAGATCAATACCGGCATCCTGCTGCTGGAGGTGGAGCGGCTGAAGGAGTGGCTCGCCCGCCTCTCGCCCGACAACGCCCAGGGCGAGTACTACCTCACCGACGTCATCGCCATGGCGGTGCACGAAGGGGTGGCGGTCCACGTCGCCCAGCCCGCCGAGGCGGTGGAGGCGGAGGGGGTCAACACCCGCGCCCAGCTCGCCGCTCTGGAGCGGGTGTTCCAGCGCTGGCAGGCTGAAGAGCTGATGGCGCAAGGGGTCACGCTGCTCGATCCCGCCCGTTTCGATCTGCGGGGCAGCCTGCGAGCCGGCACCGACGTGGTGCTGGACGTCAACGTGATCCTGGAAGGCGAGGTGGCGCTGGGCGACGGGGTTCGGGTGGGTGCCAACACCGTGCTGCGCGACGTGCGCGTGGAGGACGGCGTCACCATCCTGGAGAACTGCGTCATCGAGCAGGCGCACATCGGACCGGGTTGCCGTATCGGCCCCTTCAGCCGCATCCGTCCCGGCACCGAGCTGGTGGGCGAGGCCCACGTGGGCAATTTCGTGGAGATCAAGAACTCCACCATCGGGCTCGGCTCCAAGGTGAACCACCTCAGTTATGTGGGCGACACCCACATGGGGGCGGGGGTCAATATCGGCGCCGGCACCATCACCTGCAACTACGACGGCGCCTACAAGCACCGAACCCTCATTGGCGACAACGCCTTCATCGGTTCCAACACCGCCCTGGTGGCGCCGGTGACCGTGGGCGACGGCGCCACCGTCGGCGCCGGTTCCGTCATCGCCAAGGAGGCCCCGGCGCAGAAGCTCACCCTCACCCGTCCGCGCCAGGTGACCATCGAAGGCTGGAGCCGTCCACAAAAGGAGAAGTGATCCATGTGCGGCATCGTCGGCGCCATTGCGCAGAGGAACGTGACCCCCATTCTCATGGAGGGACTGCGCCGTCTCGAGTACCGCGGATACGATTCCGCCGGCATCGCCATTCGTGACGAGCAGGGGCGGTTGCAGCGCATCCGCTCGGTGGGCAAGGTGGCCGCCTTGCAGGCGCGGCTCGACGAGGCGCCTTTGACCGGCTCCCTGGGGATCGCCCACACCCGCTGGGCCACCCACGGCATTCCCGCGGAACGCAACGCCCACCCCCACATGAGCGGCGAGCAGGTGGCGGTGGTGCACAACGGCATCATCGAGAACCATGCCGAGCTGCGCAGCGAGCTGGAGGCCGACGGCTACCGCTTCGTCTCCGAAACCGACACCGAGGTGATCGCCCACCTGCTGGCCCGCGAGCTGGAGCGGGCCGGCGGCGATCTGGAGAAGGCGTTTCGCAGCGCCGTCGCCCGCCTGGTGGGCGCCTACGCCCTGGCGGTGGCGAGCCCCGCGGATCCCGACCGCATCATGGTGGCCCGCTCGGGCAGTCCCCTGGTGATCGGCGTGGGCAAGGGCGAGCATTTCATCGCCTCGGACGTTTTCGCGCTGCTGCCGGAGACCTCCGATTTCATCTTTCTGGAAGAGGGGGACTGGGGCGAAGTGCGCCGCGACGGCGTCTTCCTGCGCGACCGCGACGGCAATCCCGTGGAGCGGCCGGTGTCCTCCTCGCGGCTACACGCCGGAGCGGTGGACAAGGGCGCCTATCCCCACTACATGCTCAAAGAGATCTTCGAGCAGCCTTCGGTCATCGCCGAGACCCTGGAGGGTCGCATCTACAAAAGGCGGCTGCTGGAGGAGAGCTTCGGCCACGAGACTCGGGCACTCCTCGACGGCGCCCGCAACGTCCACATCATCGCCTGTGGCACCAGCTATCACGCCGGGCTGGTGGCGCGCTACTGGTTCGAAGAGGTGGGCGTGCCCTGTCAGGTGGAGGTGGCCAGCGAGTTTCGCTACCGCAAAGTGGTGGTGCCGGAGAATACCCTTTTCGTCACCATTTCCCAGTCGGGCGAGACCGCCGACACCCTGGCGGCGCTGCGGGGCAGCCGGGAGATGGGGTATCTGGGCAGCCTCACCATCTGCAACGTGCCCGAGAGCTCGCTGGTGCGCGAGTCCGACGTGGCGCTCATGACCCGCGCCGGCGCCGAGATCGGCGTGGCCTCCACCAAGGCCTTCACCACCCAGCTGGTGGCGCTGCGGCTGTTGGCGCTGGCCTTCGCCAAGCGGGGCGGTGCGCCCGATGCCTGGCTCGAGTCCCAGGTGGAAGAGCTCCAGGCGCTGCCCCGCCAGGTGGAGCAGGCGCTCAAGCTCAGCGAACCCATCCGGCGGATGGCGGAATCCTTCTCCGACAAGGAGAACGCCCTTTTTCTGGGGCGGGGAGCCTTCTACCCCATCGCCATGGAGGGGGCGCTGAAGCTCAAGGAGATCTCCTACATCCATGCCGAGGCCTATCCGGCGGGAGAGCTCAAGCACGGCCCCCTGGCGCTGGTGGACGAGAAGATGCCGGTGGTCTGCGCCCTGCCCGACGATCCCTTGCTGGAGAAGGTGCTCTCCAACCTTCAGGAGGTGCGCGCGCGGGGCGGCGAGCTCTTTCTCTTCAGCGACCGGCGGGTGAAGATCGACCTGGACCGTTTTCAGAGCCTCACTCTGGACGACATCTGCCCCGGCACCTCCCCCATCGTCTACACGGTGCCCCTGCAGCTGCTCGCCTACCACGTGGCGGTGCTCAAGGGCACCGACGTGGATCAGCCGCGCAACCTGGCCAAGTCGGTGACGGTGGAGTGATCAGTGGGCGCTGATCCAGCTCCCCGCCTCCATGTCGGAGCCGAAGATATGGCCGGTGAGCCACTGCTCCAGGTGCTCGATGTCGCCCGCTGAAAGCGGACGGTTGGCTTCGATGCGCCGGCGGTGGAGTTCGCGGATGCCGTCCAGCAGCTCCTGGTGCTCCTTGCGGTGCGCCTCCAGATCCGGATAGCCCGCCTCGAACATCAGCCGCTCCTCGTGCTTGAAGTGCCACTCGGTGCAGGCGAGGAGCTCTTCCAGCAAAAGCTCCACGTACTCCCGGGGCTCGTTCTGCTCCATGGCGTGGCCCAGGCGGTTGAAGCTTTCCACCAGCCGCCGGTGGTCCTCGTCGATCTCTTCCACCTGCACGCTCAGGGTCTTGTCCCAGATCAGGTCTCGCATGGCGCATCCTCCGGAAAAAAACCACGCTTTCATGGTAGGGCCTCCGCTGGTTGCAGGAAAGCCGGCGCCGCTCGGCTGCTGATCCAGATCAAGGGGCTGATGATGAGGGAGGAAAAGTTTTCACGGAACCATTGAGATCGGTCAATTCGCCCCCAGATGGCAATTAGTATATTAGAGTTAAATGAAATTCTTGCGCGAATACGCCGGAGGTTGCCATGAGTGATGAAATGTTGAAAGTGGATTGCGCCGAGTGGCGCGAAGTGGCCGATGAGAACCCTTCCGAGATGGAGGTGGTGGTGGAGATGATGATCGAGGCCGAGGAGGAGCTCTGCTTCGAAGAAGCGGCCTGAGGCGCTCCGCCGCCCGAACCCGGAACCCGCCGCTTGGCGGGTTCTCTTTTTTTGCAAGGGAGAACCGTGCTGCCATAATGGGCCTCATGGGGAGACCGCGGATCAGCATCATCGTGGCGCGGGCGCGCAACGGCGTCATCGGCCGGCGGAACCGGCTACCCTGGCGCCTGCCGGCGGACCTGCAGCGCTTCAAGGCGGTCACCATGGGCAAGCCCATGGTGATGGGGCGGCGCACCTGGGAGTCTCTGCCGGGATTGCTGCCGGGGCGTCGCCACATCGTGGTGAGTCGTGACCCCGCCTACGGGGCCGAGGGGGCGGAAGTGGCCTCCTCGCTGGCCGGGGCGGTGGCGCTGGCCGGCGCGGTGGAGGAGGTGATGGTGATCGGCGGCGCCCAGCTCTACCGCCAGGCGCTGCCCCTGGCGGAGCGCATCTACCTTACCGAAGTGGATGCGGAAGTGGAGGGGGATACTTGGTTTCCCTCCTTCGACGAGTCCGAATGGGAGGAGCGACGGCGGGAGGAGTTTCCGGCGGACGAGCGCAACGAGTTTCCCTACGCTTTCGTGAACCTGGAACGGAGGAGACCATGAAGAAGGGCAAAGCGAAACGGCTGGTGATGCAGCCGCGTTACCGCATGAGAGTGGTGCGCGACCGCCGCAAGTACAGCCGCAAGACGAAGCACAAAAAAGCCCCCGAAAACGGGGGCTTTTCCATGTTCGGCCCGATGGAGCGGTCTCTTTCTTTCCTCGCGCGAATGTGATGAAGCCGAGTCAAACCTCCGCCAGCAGCCGTTCCATCATGTTCTGCGCCTGGCCCACGTAGCCGCCACCGAACATGTTGGCGTGGTTGAGGATGTGGTAGAGGTTGTAGAGGGTGCGACGCACGCCATAGCCGGGGTCGAGGGGCCAGACTGCCTGGTAGGCCTCATAGAAGGCGCCTCCGAAGCCGCCGAAGAGCTCGGTCATGGCGAGCTCTGCTTCGCGGTCGCCGTAATAGACCGCGGGGTCGTAGATCACCGGTCGGTCCTCCGGGTCGAAGGCGAGGTTGCCGCCCCAGAGATCGCCGTGGATCAGGCTGGGCGCGGGGGCGTGGTCGATGAGGGCCGGAAACCGCTCCAGCAGCGCCTCTCCCAGCCGTTGGAGCCGGCCGCCATAGCCGTTGCGCCTCGCCAGTTCCAGCTGGAACCCGAGCCGGCGCTCGCGCCAGAATTCGATCCACTCTGTCATCCAGTCGTTGGGCTGGGGGGTGGAACCGATGGTGTTGTCGCGATGCCAACCGAACGCCTCGGCCTGGTGGCGGTGCAGTTCCGCCAGTTGTTCGCCCGCGCGGGCCATGGCGCGTCCGGAGCCGGGGCCCATGGGGATGTGCTCCAGGACGAGAAAGCTCTGGCCCCGATGCCGGCCGCTGCAGAGCGGGCGGGGCACCCGGATGGCGCCGGCGCCGGCCAGCGCCTGAAGGCCGGCCGCCTCGGCCTCGAACATGTCGAGGCGGGAAGCGTCGTTGAGCTTGACGAACCAGGCGCTCTCGCCGTCCGCCAGCTTCACCGCGGTGTTGATGCAGCCGCCGCCGAGGGTGCGCGGAGGCGCGGGAGAGAAGGGACGGCCCGTCTCCTTGGAAATTCGTTCGGCGATGTGTTGCCAGATGTTCAGATCAGCCCGCTTCCCCGGAGTGAGTCGAGTACCTCGTCGGCGATCTCCCGAATGGTGCCGACGATGCTGCGTGGATTCTTGGTCTGGACGTTGGCGGCCCACAACATCTTCTCGCTGCGCGGCGAAAAATAGCGGAACTGCATCTTGAAATAGTCGTCCGCGCCGATGTAGCCGGGGCGGTAGATGCCGCGGTAGCTGCGGTAGTAGTAGTCGTAGAAGCCGTTGTAGTGGTAGCTGTCGGGAAACCAATCGAGTCGGCTGGGCACATGTTTGTGCTTCTTCTCCACCCCTTGGAGCTGGGCCACCAGAACCCCGTCGGCGCCGGACGCCGCCAACAGATGGCGCACCTCCGCCTCTTCATCCATATCGGTGCGGTGCGGGGCGAGGCGGTGGCTGGGTATCACCTCGAACCCCTTCGCCTTGGCCTCGGCCACGAAGTGGTCCTCGAAATAGGCGCGGGTGACCGGGTCCTTGATGAGAGAGAGCAGCAGAATGCGCTTGGCCTTGGGCCCGGAGAGCTTTTCCGCCCGCCACTTCTCGGTGATCTTGGTGGAGGAACAGCCGCTGGCCGCCAATGCTAAGATGGCCACGAAGAGCAGAAAGAGCGGGCGGGAAAAGGGGGGCATCCGGCGGAAAGAGTGGTGAAAACCGGCCCAGATGATACGGAGTGGCGGCGGCTTTGGCAACTTGGGGGGCGGGTTCTGGAGAGAATATTAGAATATTGTTATACACAAGGGTTTTCAAAGGTCGAAAGCCGGGCGGCATCTTTTCCGGGCCTGCGGCCCGCACGCGCGGATTCAATGTATGTTATTGATAATAGAAGAGTTGTCTTGATGGTTCCGGTGTCGTGGGAACGCTTTCGCCGCGGTTGTCCGGAAAGTCGCGCTGCAGCGAGAGAAAGATCCACAAAGTTATCCACAGGGCGAAGGCGAAGCGGAGAACCCCTTTCCTTATGGCGGCGGAGATTCCCAACGGCCTTTTTCGGAGCCGTTCCCTCCTTTCTCCGGTGTCTTCCATGAGCGGGTCGGTTCTGCGCGTGGCGTTGCCCGCCCCCGTCTGGGGGTTGTTCGACTATCTGCCGCCCCCGGGAGCGGAGCCCGATGAGCTGCAGCCGGGGCAGCGGCTGCTGGTGCCCTTCGGCCGCGGCCGGCGCTGCGGCCTGCTGGTGGAGCGGGCGGAGAGCTCCGAGGTGCCTCCAAGTCGTCTCAAAGCGGCGCTGGAGCTGCTCGACGAAGCGCCTCTGCTGTCTCCGGAACATCTCGATTTTCTGCGCTGGGTGGCCGACTACTACCACCATCCTCCGGGCGAGGTGCTGTTGCCGGCCCTGCCGCTGCGCCTGCGCAAAGGCAAGCCGCCCTTGCCCGATGTGCCGAAGGGGATCCGCCTCGCCGTGGAGGCGGCGGAGGCCGAAAGGCGACTGCGCCGGGCGCCGAAGCAGCGGGAGGTGGTTCGCTGGCTGGCGGAACAGGGTGGCGCCGCTCCACTGACCGCTTTCCGAGCCCGATTCGAAAAGGGCCGGGCCGCCCTGCGCGCCCTGCAGGAGAAGGGGCTGGTGACGGAGTCGCCGCCGGAAGAGCCGCTGCAGTGCGGCGCTCGAACGCCGCCACCCTACCCCCTCACCGCCGAGCAGGAGGCGGCGGTGGCCGCGGTGGCCGCGGAGCTGCGCCGGTTCCGCCCTTGGCTCCTGGAGGGAGTCACCGGCAGCGGCAAGACAGAGGTCTATCTTCGGCTGGCGCAACAGGTGCTGGAGGAGGGGCGCAGCGTGCTGCTGCTGGTGCCCGAGATCGCTCTCACCCCGCAGTTGGTGGCGCGCTTTCGCGAGCGGCTGGCGGTGCCGATCGCGCTGCTCCACTCCGGTCGCAGCGAAGGAGAGCGCGAGCGCGACTGGCAACGGGCGCGCAGCGGCCGGGCGCGGCTGCTCATCGGCACCCGCTCGGCGGTGCTCGCGCCTCTGCCCGACCTGGGGCTGGTGCTGGTGGACGAGGAGCACGACCCCTCCTACAAGCAGCAGGAGGGAGTGCGCTACTCGGCGCGCGATCTTGCCCTGGTGCGGGCGCAGCGGGCGGGTTGTCCGGCGGTGCTGGGCTCGGCCACCCCTTCGCTGGAGAGCCTGAGGAACGCCCGCCAAGGGCGCTACGGCTGGCTTCGGCTGCGCCGGCGGCCCACGGGCGGCGGTCTGCCGCGCATGCGCCTGCTCGACATTCGCGGTCAACGGCTGGAAGGGGGGCTCTCCCGCCCCTTGCTGGAACGCATCGGCGAGACCCTCGACTCGGGCCGGCAGGTGCTGGTCTTCCTCAACCGTCGCGGCTACGCGCCGGTGCTCGCCTGCTACCAGTGCGGCTGGCTCTCGGAGTGCCCCCGTTGCGACGCGCGCCAGACCTGGCACCGTGGCTGGCGCAAGTTGGTCTGTCACCACTGCGGCAGCCAGCGGCCGGTGCCGTCTGGCTGCCCCGCCTGCGGCGCCGCCGATCTCCATCCCCTGGGCCAGGGCACCGAGCGGCTGGAGGAGGTGCTGGCGGCCCGTTTTCCCCGTCACCCCTTGGTGCGCATCGACCGCGACACCACGGCCGCGCGGGGGAGCGTGGAGAGGCTCCTGGAACGGGTGCGGAAAGGGGGCGCCGGTCTGCTGGTGGGCACCCAGATGCTCGCCAAGGGGCACCACTTTCCCGGCGTGGCCCTGGTGGCGATGGTGGATGTGGACGGAGGTCTCTTCAGCGCCGACTATCGGGCCGCCGAGCGCACCGCCCAGCTGGTGGTCCAAGTGGCGGGACGGGCGGGGCGGGGCGCCCATCCCGGGGAGATGATCCTGCAGACGCGCTATCCCGAGCACCCCTTGCTGCAGACTCTCGTGCGGGGCGGGTACGACGCTTTCGCCGAGGAGGCGCTGGCCGAGCGGAAAGCGGCGGAGCTGCCGCCCTTCAGCCGCCAGGCGCTGTTGCGCGCCGCGGCGGCGAGGATGGAGACCGCCGAGGAGTTCTTGCGGCAGGCGGCGGCGGCTGCTCAGTCGCAGGGGGAGTCCGGCCTCGTTCTGTGGGGGCCGGTGCCGGCGCCCATGTCGCGGCGGGCCGGACGGTATCGGGCCCAGTTGTTGTTGCAGGGTGCCCGCCGAGATGTCCTCCAGCGGGTTCTGCGCGCCCTGATGCCGCGGTTGCAGCGGCTGCCGGAGGCGGGCCGGGTACGCTGGTCGTTGGATGTGGATCCGCTCGATCTCTACTGAAGCCCGCTTTCTGGTATCCTTGCCAGCTTGTCTGGAGTCTCTCTCCCATCCCCTATGAAAGCGCAGATCGAACAGTTGGTGTCGGCGGCCCTGGAACGGCTGGTGGCCGAGGGAACGCTCGACGGCGGGCTGACCACGCAGCCGGTGGTCGAGCGGGCCCGGGGCGCCGGACACGGCGACTTCGCCACCAACGCGGCGCTGGTCAACGCCAAGGCGGCGCGCATGAAGCCCCGCGAGCTGGCGGAGCGGCTGGTGGCCGCCCTGCCCGACGACCGCCGCATCGCCAAGGTGGAGATCGCCGGCCCCGGCTTCATCAATTTCCACCTGGCCCCGGCGGCCTGGCGCCAGGTGGTGCCCGAGATCCTGGAGAAGTCCCACGACTACGGCCGTTCCGACCTCGGCGGGGGAAGGCGGGTGCAGGTGGAGTTCGTCTCGGCCAACCCCACCGGGCCGCTGCACGTGGGCCATGGCCGTGGCGCCGCCTACGGCGCGGTGGTGGCCGACCTGCTGGAGGCGGTGGGGTTCGACGTCCATCGCGAATACTATGTGAACGACGCCGGCCGCCAGATGGACATCCTTGCCGTCTCGGTGTGGCTGCGCTATCTGGAGCTGGCCGGAGAGGAGCTCGCCTTTCCCGCCAACGGCTACCAGGGCGACTACGTCTGGGACATCGCCGCCACCCTCCACCGCGAGCACGGCGACGACTACCGCCGCCCGGCCGCGCAGGTGTTCGAGGGGATTCCCGCGGACGCCCCCGCCGGCGGGGACAAGGAGAAGCACATCGACGCGCTCATCGCGCGCGCCCGGGAGCTGCTGGGCGACAACCGCTACCGCTACGTCTTCGAACTGGCGCTCAACACCATTCTCGACGACATCCGTGACGACCTGGAGAAGTTCGGCGTGGTCTACGACCAGTGGTTCTCCGAGCGCACCCTGGTGGAGTCGGGGGCGGTGAACCGCGCCCTGGAGCGGCTGCGGCAGGGGGGCTGGCTCTACGAGAAGGAGGGCGCGCTCTGGTTCCGCTCCACCGAGTTCGGCGACGAGAAGGACCGGGTGGTGGAGCGGGAGAACGGCCAGACCACCTATTTCGCCTCCGACATCGCCTACCACATGGACAAGCTGGAGCGCGGTTTCGACCGGATCATCGACGTCTGGGGCGCCGACCACCACGGTTACGTGCCGCGGGTGAAGGCGGCGCTGAAGGCGCTGGGCGACGATCCCGACAAGCTGGACGTGCTGCTGGTGCAGTTCGCCATCCTCTGGCGTGGCGGAGAGAAGGTGCCCATGTCCACCCGCTCGGGCGAGTTCGTCACCCTGCGTCAGCTGCGCAAGGAGGTGGGCCGCGACGCGGCGCGTTTTTTCTATGTGATGCGCAAGTGCGAGCAGCACATGGACTTCGACCTGGACCTGGCCAAGTCCCAGAGCAGCGACAACCCGGTCTATTACGTCCAGTACGCCCACGCCCGGGTCTGCTCGGTGCTGCGTCAGGCGGCGGAGAAGGGGCTGCGCGTGGAGCCCAGCGAGGGGGACGCCAATCTGGAGCGGCTCGTCGAGCCCCACGAGCTGGCGCTGCTCAAGACCCTTTCGCGCTATCCCGAAGTGGTGGAGGCGGCGGCGCTCGGCGAGGAGCCCCACCTGCTCACCCACTATCTGCGCGAACTGGCCAACGAGTTCCATACCTACTACAACGCCCACCCCTTCCTGGTCGAGGACGAGGGGTTGCGCGACGCCCGCATCAAACTGATCCTCGCGGTGCGCGAAGTGGTGCGCAACGGTCTCGGGCTGCTGGGCGTTTCCGCCCCCGAGAGCATGTGAGGCGTGGCGCGGCGGGACTACAAGCACCGGGCCACGCGCCGCAAGAAGCGCCAGCCGACGCCTTTCTGGATCTGGTTGCTCGCCGGTTATCTCGCCGGCGCGGCCAGCGTGGGATTCCTTTGGTTGAAGTTTTCCGGCGAGCCGGAAGGCGGCGGATGGATCGGCACCCCTCCGCCCGCGCAGAAGCGGCGCGCCCTTGGCGGCGGCGAGAAAGCGGCGCCGAAAAAGAAGCCGCCGCGCCATCCTGATTTCGATTTCTACACCTTGCTGCCCGATCAGGAGGTGGTGATCCCCGAAGAGGAGCTGCGGCGTTCCGAGCCGCCGGCGGCGGAGCGGAAGAGGAGTGCCGGCCAGGCGCCGGCCGCGCCGTCGCGCAAATATCTGCTGCAGGTGGCGTCGGTGCGCACCCCCCGCGAGGCCGATGCCGTGAAGGCGAAGCTCGCTTTTCTCGGTCTGCAGGCGCAAGTGAGCCGCGCCACCATCAAAGGGATCACGTGGTACCGGGTGCGGCTGGGGCCCTATTCCACCAAGGCCGCCATGCAGCAGGCGCGCAAGCGGCTCTCCCGGTCGGGCTACTCCTCCCTGCCCATCGCGGTGAAATAGGCCTTTTCCTCAATGAAAAGCGGCGTCGATTCCGGTACCATTTGAAAACCTGACCCGACCCTCATGACGTTGGCCGGAGTTGCCGGCAGGGAGTTTTCACCATGACCGATTTCGTTCTTGCGCCTTCCATCCTTTCGGCGGATTTCGCCAAGCTGGGCCAGGAGTGCGACGACGTGCTCGCCTCGGGGTGCGATTTCATCCACTTCGACGTGATGGACAACCACTATGTGCCCAACCTCACCATCGGGCCGCTGGTGTGCGAGGCGCTGCGCAAGCACGGCATCGAGGCGGTCATCGACGTCCATTTGATGGTGAAGCCGGTGGACCGCATCATTGGCGATTTCGCCAAGGCCGGCGCCACCTACATCACCTTCCATCCCGAGGCCTCCGAGCACATCGATCGCAGCCTGCAGCTCATTCGCGATTCCGGCTGCAAATCGGGGCTGGTGTTCAACCCCGCCACGCCGCTCGACTACCTCGACTACGTGATGGACAAGATCGACATGATCCTCATCATGTCGGTGAACCCGGGTTTCGGGGGGCAGAGTTTCATCCCCTCCGCGCTGGAGAAACTCCGTGAAGCGCGTCGGCGCATCGAAACCTCTGGGCACGAGATCCGCCTGGAGATCGACGGCGGCGTGAAGGTGGAGAACATCGCCGAGATCGCCGCGGCGGGCGCCGACACCTTCGTTTCCGGCTCCGGCATCTTTGGTTTCCGCAACGAGGACGATCCCAATAAGTACGACACCATCGTCGGGCGGATGCGCGAGGCGCTGGCCAAGGTGGGCTGAGGTGCCTTTCGAGCGGCCGCAGATGATCCTCATCGACGTGGACGGCACGCTGGTGGACAGCGTGCCGGACTTGGCCTTCTGCGTGGACGAGATGATGAAGGCCATCGGGCGGGAGCCCCACGGCGAGGAGAAAGTGCGCGACTGGGTGGGCAACGGCGTGGAGCGGCTGGTGCGGCGCGCGCTGGTGGGCCGACTGGAGGGAGAGCCGGACGAGGCGCTGTTCGAGAAGGCCTACCCTCTGTTCCTCGACTGCTACGCCGAGAACACCTCCAAGCGCTCCAGCCTCTATCCCGGCGTGCGGGAAGGGCTGGACTACCTGAAGGAGCAGGAGTATCCCCTCGGCTGCGTGACCAACAAGGCCGAGCGCTTCACCGTGCCGCTGCTCCAGGATTTGGGCATCTACGACTATTTCGGCATCGTCGTGGCTGGCGACACCCTTCCCCAGAAGAAGCCCGATCCCACGCCGCTGCTCTACGCTGCCGAGTATTTCGGCGCCGAGCCCGGAAAATGCCTGATGATCGGCGATTCGGTGAGCGACGTGAAGGCGGCGCGGGCGGCGGGGTTCGCCATCGTCTGCGTGAGCTACGGCTACAACCACGGCGAGGACATCCGCATCCACCGCCCGGACGCGGTGATCGACTCCCTGGCGGAGCTCGAAAAACTGCTGTAGCCGCGCAAGAGGCGTCTGGACTCCTCGCAAGGGGGACGGCGGCGGCTCGATCCGCGATTCATGCGATTGCCGGGAGTTTGCTTGCGTTTCCAACTTCGCTTGCGTACAATTCGCCATCCTGCGGCGCCCGGGCGGGCGCCGGATCCGCGAAGAGACGAGGACGGCTCCGGCCGCGAACGGAAATGAAAGCAGACATCCATCCCGAATATTGCGACATCAAGGTGACCTGCAGCTGTGGCAACAGCTTCGAGACCCGCTCCACTCTGTGCAAGGATCTGCACGTGGAGGTGTGCTCCGCCTGTCACCCCTTCTACACCGGCCAGCAGAAGATCGTGGACACCGCCGGTCGCGTGGACAAGTTCCGCAAGCGCTACGGCCGCTGAGCCGAGACGGTACTTGCAAAGCACGGAGGCGCCCTGGAGGCGCCTCTTTACGTTTCCGCTTGGGACGCCTACTCCATGAGCAAAGACAAGGATCTGGATGCGGAGCTCAACCGAGCCGCGCTCGAGTACCACGCCGAGCCCGTGCCGGGCAAGATCAGCGTGGAGGTGACCAAGCCCGCCGGCTCCCAGCGCGATCTGGCGCTGGCCTACACGCCGGGCGTGGCCGAGCCGGTACGCCGCATCGTCGAAGACCCGGAGGCGGCCTACCGCTACACGGCCAAGGGCAACCTGGTGGCCGTGATCACCGACGGCACCGCCGTGCTGGGGCTGGGCAACACCGGGGCGCTGGCCGGCAAGCCGGTGATGGAGGGCAAGGCGGTGTTGTTCAAGCATTTCGCCGGCATCGACGTCTTCGATATCGAGGTGAACGCCGAACATCCCCAGGATTTCGTCGACACCGTGGTGCGCATCGCTCCCACTTTCGGCGGCATCAACCTGGAGGACATCGCCGCGCCCCACTGCTTCGAGATCGAACAGGCGCTCATCGAGCAGCTCGACATTCCCGTCTTTCACGACGACCAGCACGGCACCGCCATCATCATCGCCGCCGGCCTGCTCAACGCCCTGGAGCTGCAAGGCAAGAGGCTGGAGGACGCGCGCATCACCGTGCTCGGCGCGGGAGCGGCCGGCATCGCCGCGGTGCGGCTGCTGTGCAGCCTGGGAGCGCGACGCAGCCACATTCTGGTGCTCGACCGCCAAGGCGTGATCCACACCGGGCGCCAGGGGCTCAATCCTTACAAATGGAGCGTGGCGGCGGATACGGATCTGCGCACCCTTGCGGAGGCGATGCGCGGTGCCGACGTCTTCATCGGCGTTTCCGGTCCCGATCTGGTGACGCCGGAGATGCTCGATTCCATGGCGGAGCGTCCCGTGGTCTTCGCTCTCTCCAACCCCGTTCCGGAAATCCGTCCCGAAGTGGCCAACGAAGTGCGCGACGATCTCATCATGGCCACCGGCCGCTCCGACTACCCCAACCAAGTGAACAACGTTCTCGGTTTTCCCTTCATCTTTCGCGGCGCCCTGGACGTGCGCGCCTGCTGCATCAACGAAGAGATGCAGATCGCCGCGGTGCATGCGCTCAAAAGTCTCACCCACGAGCCGGTGCCCGATTCGGTGCTCGAAGCCTACGGACTCGACCATCTGGAGGCGGGGCCGGGCTATATCCTTCCCAAGCCGCTCGATCCCCGTTTACGCGAGCGGGTACCGCCGGCGGTGGCGGCCGCCGCCATCCGAACCGGCGTGGCGCGCAGCGGCTGGCCGGAACACTATCCTTCCGTGGCCGATTTCGCCTGAGGTTTCCCCCTCGAAGAGTTTCGCTCTCCTCGCCACGGGCGAAGCGGTGCAGACCGTTTTCTGACGTTCTTCTGAAAGCTGCTATCCTTTCTTCATGGAAACGCTGGCAGAAAAAAAGACAATTGTCCTAGTACAATCGTACTAAAGAGGAGGAGCGGGATGGAAAAGGTAGCCATCGTGGGAGCCGGCCGGGTGGGAGAGACCACGGCGCAGTTTCTGGCCGAACAGGAGATCGCCCGGCAAGTGGTGCTCATCGACGTTCGCGAGGACTGGCCGCAAGGAGTGGCGCTGGACATTCTTCAGACCTCGCCCTTCTTCCGCTTCGACACCCGGGTGGTCGGCAGCAACGACCCCGCCGCCATGAGCGGCGCCGATCTGGTGGTGATCACCGCCGGGGTGCCGCGCAAGCCGGGCATGTCGCGCTCGGACGTGCTCGACACCAACGTGGCCATCATCGACAGCATTCTCGACGAGGTGATGCGCCACGCCCCCGACGCCATGATTCTCATGGTGACCAACCCCGTGGACGTGCTCACCTGGCGGGCTTGGTGGCGCACCGGCTGGCCGCGGCAGCGGATCATGGGCCAGGCCGGGGTGCTGGACGCCTCGCGCATGGCGACCTTCATCGCCATGGCCACCGGCTTTTCCGTGCGGGACATCACCACCATCGTGTTGGGCGGCCACGGCGACAGCATGGTGCCTCTTCCCCGTTATTGCACGATCAATGGGATTCCTGTCGCCCATTTTCTCGATCAATCGCAAATCCGCGATATAATCCGCCGCACGCGCGACGGCGGGGCCGAGATCCTCGCTCTGCGCAAAAACTCCAGTGCCTACGACGCCCCTGGCGCTTCGGTCGCCGCCATGGTGGACGCCATCGCCCGCAACCGGCGACGGCTGCTCCCCTGCGTGGCGATCCTGGACGGCGAATACGGCTTCTCCGACATCGCCATGGGCGTGCCCTGCGTGCTCGACCAGGAGGGGGTGAGCCGGGTGGTCGAGCTGGATTTGACCGAGGAGGAGCGGGGCTGGTTCGCCGGATCGGCGGCCGCCGTGGAGGCCGATATCGAACGGCTCGGGAAGGCGTCCGGCTGATCCTCTTCCGCGGCCGGGTTTCCAACGATTTTTGGAGCGGTGCACCAGATGTCCAACAAGAAAGCGACCATCACTCTGCAGCCCGGTGGAGGTTCCTGGGAGTTCGACGTGCTCAGCGGCACCGAAGGGCCGTCGGCCATCGACATCCGCAAGCTCTACGGCGAGGCGGGCCTGTTCACCTACGACCCCGGCTTTCTCTCCACCGCCAGCTGCCACAGCGCCATCACCTACATCGACGGCGATCAGGGCATTCTGCGTTACCGCGGCTACCCCATCGAGCAGCTCGCCGAGCGGAGCACCTTCATCGAGGTGGCCTGGCTGCTGCTCTACGGCGAGCTGCCCACAGCGGAGCAGCTTCAGGAGTTTCGCGACATCATCACCTACCACACCATGGTCAACGAGGCGTTGCTGCGCTTCTTCGAGGGCTACCACTACGATGCCCACCCCATGGCCATGATGGTGGGGGTGGTGGGCTCCCTGGCCGGCTTCTACCACGACTCTCTGGACATCTTCGACCCCCGCCATCGCGACATCTGCGCCCACCGCCTCATCGCCAAGACGCCCACCATCGCCGCCGCCTGCCACAAGCACAACATCGGCGAGCCCTTCATGTATCCGCGCAACGATCTCAGCTACGCGGCCAACTTCATGCACATGCTCAAGGGCACTCCCTGCGAGGAGTATCAGGTGGATCCCTTGGCGGAGCGGGCGCTGGATCTGCTCTTCATCCTCCACGCCGATCACGAGCAGAACGCCTCCACCTCCACGGTGCGTTTGGCGGGCAGTTCCGGAGCCAACCCCTTCGCCTGCGTCTCCGCCGGCATCGCTTCTCTCTGGGGGCCGGCGCATGGCGGCGCCAACGAGGCGGTGTTGAAGATGCTCGAGGAGATCGAGCACGCCGGCAACATCCACAAGTTCATCGCCCGCGCCAAGGACAAGAACGATCCCTACCGGCTCATGGGGTTCGGCCACCGCGTCTACAAGAACTACGACCCTCGCGCCCGCATCATCCGCGAGGTGTGTCACAAGGTGCTCGACGAACTGGCCGACAGCAACAATCCCCTCTTCGAGACCGCTCTGCGCCTCGAGGAGGAGGCGACCAACGACGAATATTTCATCGAGCGCAAGCTCTATCCCAACGTCGATTTCTATTCGGGCATCATCTATCGGGCCCTGGGCATTCCCGACAACATGTTCACCGTCATGTTCGCCATCGCACGTACCGTAGGCTGGGTGGCCCACTGGATGGAGATGGTTTCCGATCCCGAATTCCGCATCGGCCGGCCGCGGCAGATCTACGACGGCGCTCCCAAGCGGGATTACGTGTCGTTGGAAGAGCGCGGCTGATTTTTCTTCGGGAGAACCTTCAGAAGAGGTCGTCGGTGCTGACGCCCGCCGCCGGTCCGCCTTCGCCGCCGGCGGTGTCGAAAGGCGTTTCCTCTCTTCGTTCCTCCAGCAACGGAGGCTCGGTGCCCGGCCGGAAGATCTCGAACATGGTGCCGGGCCGTCTTCCGGAAACGCGCAAGCCGGTGGCCTTGTCGATGCGCGCCACCACCAGAGAGGGGGGCATTTTGGGAGGGTCGTCGGGAATCCCTTTCAGCGCGGTCTTCATGAATTCCATCCAGGCGGGCAGGGCCACTCGGCCGCCCGTTTCCCGCCTGCCCAACGTCTGGTTGTCGTCGAATCCCACCCAGGCGATGGCGACGATGTGCTGGTTGTAGCCGTTGAACCAAGCGTCGCGCTGATCGTTGGTGGTGCCCGTCTTGCCGGCCAGGTCCTGCCGCCCCAGCGCGCGGGCGCGCCAGCCGGTGCCGCGGCGGACCACGTCCTGCATCATGGAGTACATGATGTAACGGTTCTCTTCGTTCAAGGTTCTGGGAGCGGGGTTGCAGCCGCTCTCTTCGGGTTTGCAGCCGGCTACCAGAGGTTCGGTATGGAACACTGTCTCCCCATTCCTGTCGATGCGCTGGATGTACCAGGGATCGATGAGATAGCCGCCGTTGGCCAGCACCGAGTAGGCGCGAGCCATCTGCAAGGGAGTCACTTCGCCGCTGCCGAGGGCGAGGGAGAGGCTGTGGGGCAGTTTGTCGGGATCAAACCCGAAGCGGCGGGCGTGCTTCAACGCATGCTCGATTCCCATGGCGCGGAGCAGGCGGATGGAGACCAGATTGCGGGAATGGATCAACGCCTCGCGCAGGCGTGTGGGTCCGAAGAATTTGCCGCTGTAGTTCTGCGGGCGCCAGGCGTTGCCGCTGCCGTCGTCCTCGATCACCACGGGCGCGTCGTTGATGACGCTGGCCGGAGTGAAGCCCGCCTCGAGGGCGGCGGAGTAGATGACCGCCTTGAAGCCGGAGCCTGGCTGCCGCTTGGCCTGAGTGACTCGGTTGAATTTGCTCAACGAAAAGTCGTAGCCTCCCACCAGCGCCAGGATGGCCCCGTTGGTGGGGTCCAATGAAACCAGTGCGCCGCTCGCCCGAGGCACCTGGGCCAGCCGCCAATAAGGAGGGGAGAGGTCTGCGGCTTTCTCTTTTCTCTTTTCGCTTTTTCCTTTCTTGGGAGGCGGGTCCTGCCACCGTTCGATACGGACCAGGTCTCCCGGCGCGAGTATGTCGGCGGCTCTCTTCGGCTTGGGGCCCCGCCTGTCCACCGTCAAATAGCGGCGGGCCCAACTCAATCCTTTCCACGGGAGAGTGATCTCGCCCAGACCGGCGGCCTGGACCACCGCCTCCTTTTCGCCCACCTCGAGGACCAGGGCGGGCCGCAAGCCGCCCACCACCGGATAGTTGCGCAGCACCGCTTCACGCGCTTCCGCGGTATCGGGGAGGGAATCGATGTGCGCTTCCGGCCCCCGCCAGCCGTGGCGGCGGTCGTAAAGTTCGAGCGCGTGGCGCAACGCCCGGTTGGCCGCGGTCTGCAGCTCGGCGCGCACCGTGGTCCACACTTCGAAGCCGCCGGTGTAGGCCTCTTCTCCATAGTTGTGCACCATGCGGTCCCGAACCATCTCGGCCACATAGGGGGCTTCCACCTCGATCTCGGCGCCATGGAGAGCGGCGGTGAGGGGGGCTTTCAGCGCCTGTTGCGCCTCGTTTTGGTCGATGTAGCCCAGATCGAGCATGCGGCGCAGGACATAGTTGCGTCGCTCCCTGGCGCGCGCGGGGTTGGTCAGGGGGTTGTAGCGGGAAGGCGCTTTGGGCAGGCCGGCGATCATGGCGATCTCGGGCAGGGTGAGCTGCTCCAGGCTCTTGCCGTAATAGACCTCGGCTGCCGCACGGATGCCGTAGGCGCGGTGCCCCAAGTAGATCTTGTTCAGATAGAGCTCGAGAATCTCGGGCTTGGTCAGTTCTTTTTCGATGTGCACGGCGAGGATGATCTCGCGGATCTTGCGGGTGAAGGTGCGTTCGCGGGTGAGGTAGAAGTTGCGCGCCACCTGCATGGTGATGGTGCTGCCGCCCTGGCGCTTTTTGCCGGTGAGGGCCAGGGCTACTGCAGCGCGCGCCAGCCCCACCGGATCGATGCCCCGGTGGCTAAAGAAGTGCTGGTCCTCGGCGGCCAGGAAGGCTTTCACCAGCAGAGAAGGGATCTCGTCGTAGCGGACCGGATAGCGCCGCTTCTCTCCATACTGGGCGATGAGCCGGCCTTCAGCGCTGTAGATGCGCAGCGGAACTTGCAGCTGGATCTTCCGCAGGTTGTCGATGGAAGGGAGGTCCCTTTCAAAATAGAAGTAGGCGCCTGCCGCCGCCAGGAGCCCCAGCACGACTCCCAGCAGGGTCAGCAACAGTCCGAATTTGATGATTCTGCGTGGCCAGCCCATGGGTGAAGGAGGATAGGCGAAAAGCCGAAATTATATCAGCTTGCGGTGCACCGGCTTCGGTTCCGTAATTATGATCTGGTTATCGAAACGCTGGGCCAGGGCGTTGTTATAATCGCTCTGCGCTTGGTGGCCATGAGTCCGCTCGTATTGAGATTCAGGTCGCAAAAAGACAATGCAAGCCCGAATGTTAGGGTAAATAATTAAAGCATTTCGTTTGATTTCTTGCTACATTTTGCGCAAAGTGTAGCGGCGGCGCTCCAGGAAGGGGTGCGTGGAACCGGAACGAAGGAAGACGATCTGCATGAGGATTCCAGGCAGCGGGTGAACGGGGGCGCCCGGTCTGGAGAGAGACAACGAAAGCAAAAGGGATCCCGGTATCAGTCATGAGTCTGTTTAGTCGTCGAAAGCCGCCCATGATCGGGCTGGACATCAGCTCGTCGGTGGTCAAGCTGTTGGAGCTGAGCGAACAGGGGGGGCGCGGCAGCGACCGTTACCGCGTGGAGGCCTACGCTGTGGAGACCCTTCGGCCCAACGTCATGGTGGAAGGAAACATCATGGACGTGGAGGCCGTCGGCAACGCCATCCGTTCCGCAGTCAAGAAATCCGGCAGCCGGTCCAAGAAGGCAGCGGTGGCGGTCTCCGGCTCCTCGGTCATCACCAAGACGATCTCTTTGCCGGCCTCACTTTCCGAGAAGGAGTTGGAAGCGCAGATCACGATGGAGGCCGACCAGCACGTTCCTTTTCCCTTGGAAGAGGTGAATCTCGACTGGGAAGTGATCGGGCCCAACGAGAAGAACCCGGAGATGGTGGACGTGCTGCTGGCAGCCTGTCGCACCGAGACGGTGGACGACCGGGTGGCCGCCATTTCGCTCGGCGGTCTGGAGTGCGAAGTGGTGGACGTGGAAGGTTACGCCCTGGAACGAGCCTGCGGCATTCTTGCCAGTCAGTGGCCCAATGGTGGCGAAGGGCTGACGGTGGCGCTCCTTGACATCGGTGCCACCACCACCACCCTCAACGCTTTGCACAACGGCATGACCGTCTACACGCGCGAACAGAACTTCGGTGGCCGCCAGCTCACCGAGGAGATTCAGCGGCGCTATGGGCTCTCTTTCGAAGAGGCGGGGCTCGCCAAGCGCAACGGTGGCCTACCCGACAGCTATGAAGCCGAGGTGCTCGATCCATTCAAGGAGGCGGTGACCCAGCAGGTGAACCGGGCTATCCAATTCTTCCTCGGCGCTACTCCTTACAACCATGTGGATCTCGTCGTGTTGGCAGGAGGAACCTCTTCCATTCCCGGGCTCGATGAACTGATCCAGGAGCGCCTGGGTGTAGATACCCTGGTGGCCAACCCCTTCACTCACATGTCCATAGGCTCGAAGGTCGATGCCCAGGCTTTGGCCAATGACGCTCCGGCTATGATGATCGCCTGTGGACTGGCTTTGAGGAGCTTCGACTAATGGCGCACATCAATCTGCTTCCCTGGCGGGAGAATCTGCGCAAACAGCGCAAGCGGGAGTTTTATCTCCAGCTGGTCGGCGCAGTCGTCGTGGCGTTGCTGGCGTTGGTTTTGTGGCATATCCAGGTGCAGAACCAGATCGCCTACCAGAAAAACCGCAATGCCTTCCTCAAGGCGGAGATCGCCAAAGTGGACAAGAAGATCCGGGAAATCAAAAACTTGGAGAAACGGCGTGCCGAGCTGGTAGCGCGCATGAACGTCATTCAGGAGCTTCAGGTGAGCCGGCCCCAGGTGGTGCACCTGTTCGACGAGCTGGTCAAGACCATTCCCGATGGCGCCTACCTGGATCAGCTCAGCCAGAAAGGGGATCGGGTCACCCTGGAAGGGTGGGCCCAGTCCAACGCCCGGGTGTCCGCCTACATGCGGGCCATCGATCGCAGCGCCTGGATCAAGGACGCCGACCTGAAGATCATCCAGAGCGACGACAAGCGCAAGACCGAGGTTGGCATGAGCCGTTTCAAGCTGGTCGCCAAGCAGGCCAATCCAAATGCCAAGGCCAAGCCGAATGCCAAGGCCGGTGGTGCGCGGAAACGGGGGCGGCGTGGCTGAGCGGGAAGTTAAACGATTTAGGGTGGAATTGGCATGGATTTGAGCGAACTCAACGAGCTGACCCTGGACAATGTGGGGGATTGGCCGGCCTGGATCAAGGGAGTGGTGGTGGTGGTGCTCTGTGGCGCCCTCATCGCCGCTGGCTATTACTATCACATTCAGGATCTCTATGCGAACCTGCACAGAGTGGAGAAAGAGGAGCTTGCCCTGCGTCAGCAATTCGAGAAGAAGCAGGCCAAGGCGGTCAACCTGAACGCCTATCGGGCGCAGCTCAAGGAGATCGAAGAGTCATTCGGCGCCATGCTGCGGCAGCTGCCCGACAAGACCGAGGTGGCGGCCCTTTTGGTGGATGTCTCCCAGACCGGCCTGGCCGCAGGGCTGGAATTCGAGCTGTTCCAGCCCATGCCCGAGGTGAAGAAGGATTTCTATGCCGAGCTGCCCATCCGTATTCGGGTGGTGGGCAGCTATCACGAATTTGGAGAGTTCGTCAGCGGCTTGGCCGCTCTGCCGCGCATCGTCACCGTACACAACGTGAAGATCTATAGACGCAAGGGAACGGACAAACTGGTGATGGAGGCTACGGCCAAGACCTACCGCTATCTCGAGGAGGAGGGCTGATGAGAAAGGGGTGCTACATCGTCTTGGCCGTGTTCCTGCTGGCGGGCTGTGAAAATCACGACATGCACGATCTCGAGAACTATGTCGCCGAGGTGAAAGCGCGTCCGCCCACGCCCATCGATCCGATTCCTCAGATCACTCAGGCAGAGACCTTTCTCTACATCGGGGATGATCGGCGCGATCCTTTCGAACCCACCAAAGAGATCGCCGACGTGCTGCAGGAGAGCACCGAGGAGGGGCCGCGTCCCGATCCCAACCGGCGCAAGGAAGAGCTCGAGTTCTTCCCCCTCGATTCTCTTAAGATGGTGGGCACCATGAATCGTAAGGGAACGATGTGGGGGCTGGTGCAGACGCCGGATGGTACCATCCACCGGGTGCGCGTCGGCAACCATCTTGGCCAGAACTATGGCCGCATCACGAGCATCGACGAGGAGCACATCAACCTGGTGGAGTTGATCCCGAACGGACGGGGAGGCTACCTCGAGCGCCAGGCATCGCTGGCATTGGGTGAACGATCTTAAGGGAGAGGCCGTAATGGTAGTTGGCAAGATGACGATGAACAACAAAGCGCTGCTGCTGGCGGTGTTGCTGGCTTGGTTGCCGGCTTCGGGGGCGTGGGCCAACACGCTGAAACAGATCAGTTATTCCGTCCTCTCGGGAGGGCGCGTCCAGGTGGTTCTGGAAACCACCGACCCGGTGGGGAAGGTGAAGAGTTTCGCCACGGACCACCCCGCTCGGATCGCGGTGGATCTGGCGAACACTCACAGCGGCCTCGATTACAAGACCAAAAAGATCGCTTCCGGCATCGCGCGCAGCGTCACCGCCATCGAGGCGGGTGACAAGACCCGAGTGGTGGTCAGTCTGCTCAACAAGGCTCCCTACGAGGTTCACGCCAAGGGCAATCGCGTGGTGCTCATGATCAAAGGCGGTGGTTCCATGGTCTCCAGCGGTGAGACGGTGATCACCAGGAAGGCCGCCAAGTCCGCCATGCGGAACGGTGCGCCCCGCATCGAAAAGGTCGACTTCCGCCGCGGAGGCAAGGGGGTGGCCCGGGTGGAGGTGCGTCTGAGCAATCCCGACGTGACCGTGGACATGCGTCAAGAAGGGAGCTCGGTAGTGGTCGATTTCCTCGGGGTCAAGGTACCGCCCGATCAGGCGCGTGTGCTGGACGTCACCGATTTTGTCACTCCTGTGAAGACCATTGCCACTTCGCCGCATCGGGGTGGGGCGCGCATGGTGATCAAAACGCAGGGCGAGTACGACTATCTCGCCTATCAAGCGGACGACCTCTATGTGGTGGAGTTCCGCGAAATGACCAAGCGGCAGAAGGAGGAGCGCAAGCGTAAGGAGCTGCTCTACACCGGCGACAAGCTCTCTCTCAACTTCCAGAGCATTCCGGTGCGTTCGGTGTTGCAGTTGCTCGCCGACTTCACTGGTCTCAACATGGTGGTGAGCGATTCGGTGGGGGGTGACATCACCCTGCGTCTGAAGAACGTGCCTTGGGACCAGGCTCTCGACATCATTCTCAAGAGCAAGGGACTGGCCATGCGCAAGAACGGCAACGTGATCCTTGTGGCACCCACCGAAGAGATCGCGGCGCGCGAAAAGTTGGAGCTGGAGGCGCAGAAACAGGTTCAGGAACTGGCGCCGCTCCATTCAGAGCTCATCCAGATCAACTACGCCAAGGCGCAGGCCCTGGCCGATCTGCTCAAATCGAAGGAGAACCGCCTGCTCTCCGAGCGGGGCAACGTCACCGTGGATTCGCGCACCAACACCCTGCTGGTGCAGGACACCGCGGCCAAGCTCGACGAAATCCGGGCGCTGGTGAAGAAGCTCGACGTTCCGGTTCGCCAGGTGTTGGTGGAATCTCGGGTGGTCATCGCCAACGACGATTTCGCCCGTGATCTCGGCGTGCGCTTCGGCTTCAACAAGGCGGGCGGGCCGAAGGGCACCGCCAACGGCAGCTGGATCGTTTCCGGCGGGCAACCGGGGGCTCAGGGAAGCGTCGGCACGGCCAACGGTTTGAACGACCCCTCGGGCGCCGCCGGCATCGACGCCCTCATGGTCAACCTGCCCAAGACGCTGGGTGGCAGCCGGGGCGGCGCGCTCAATGTGTTGGTGGGCACCGTGGGCTCCTATCTGCTGCAGCTCGAACTCACCGCCATGCAGCAGGAGGGCCGCGGCGAGATCATCTCCAACCCCCGGGTGGTCACCTCCGACCAGAACAAGGCGGTGATCAAGCAGGGCCTGGAGATTCCCTACCAGCAGGCCACTTCCAGCGGTGCCACCTCGGTGCAGTTCAAAGAGGCGGTGCTGAAACTCGAAGTGACACCGCACATCACCCCCGACGACCGCATCATCATGGATTTGGTGGTGAGCAAGGACAATGCCGATTTCACCCGCGCAGTGCTTGGCGTGCCTCCACTGGAAAAACGTGAAGTGGAAACCCGCGTACTGGTGGACAACGGTGAAACCGTGGTATTGGGCGGGGTTTTCGAGCGCAATCGTGCTCATAGTGAAGACAAGGTTCCTTTCTTCGGCGACCTTCCCGGCGTGGGGTGGGCCTTCAAGAAGCAGTACAAGGAAGACAAGAAGAAGGAGCTGCTCATCTTCATTACCCCCAAGATCATCAAGGATACCCTTTCGGTGCGCTGACACGCCTTCAGGTGAAGCACTGGCAGGGCGCCTTTCGGGGCGCCCTGTTCGTTGGGCTGCTATAATCCGCGTTTTTTCAACAGGTGGTTGATCGATGCTGAAACCCAGTCGAATCTTTCTGGTCGGCCCCATGGGGGCGGGCAAGACCACCATCGGCCGGCAGCTGGCCCACTCCCTCGGCCTGGATTTCGACGACACCGACCAGGAGATCCAGCGGCGCACCGGCGTGGACATTCCCACCATCTTCGAGTACGAGGGCGAGGAGGGCTTCCGCAAGCGGGAGAAGAAGGCCATCGCCGAGATGGTGGAGCGGGACAACGTCGTGCTGGCCACCGGCGGAGGCGCTGTCACCCAGCCCGAGAATCGCCGCCTGCTGGCCGCCCGTGGTTATGTCATCTATCTGGCCTGCTCCCCCGAACAGCAGTATGAGCGCACCTACAAGGACAAGAACCGCCCGCTGCTGCACACCGACGATCCGCTGCAGAAACTGCGTGAACTCAACGAGGAGCGCGATCCGCTCTACCGGGAGATCGCCGATTTGGTGGTCTCCACCGAAGGACGTTCCGCCCAGTCGGTGGTGAAGGAGGTGATCCGCCACTTCGAGGAGGCCTGAATCCATGAGCTCCATCCTGGCCTCTCTCGAGGTCGACCTGGGTGAGCGCAGCTATCCCATCCACATCGGTCAGGGCCTGCTCGACGAGGGGGGGCTCTTTCGTCCCTTCGTCGATTCCGGGCAGGTGATGATCGTCAGCAACGAGGTGGTGGCGCCGCTCTACCTGGAGCGGCTGGAGCGTGCGCTGGAGGGCCTTCGCGTGGCCTCCGTGGTGCTTCCCGACGGCGAGGAGTTCAAGAATCTGGAGACGCTCAACCTCGTCTTCGACGCCCTGCTGGAGAACCGTTTCGACCGCGGCTGCACCCTGGTGGCGCTGGGGGGCGGCGTCGTTGGCGATATGACCGGTTTCGCCGCCGCCACCTACCAGCGCGGGGTGGACTTCATCCAGGTGCCCACCACTCTGCTCTCCCAGGTGGACTCCTCGGTGGGCGGCAAGACCGGCGTCAACCATCCGCTGGGCAAGAACATGATCGGCGCTTTCCACCAGCCGAAAGCGGTGATCATCGACATCGACACCCTCTCCACGCTCCCCGACCGCGAGCTCTCCGCCGGCCTGGCGGAGGTGATCAAATACGGGCTCATCGAGGACGAGGCGTTCTTCGGCTGGCTGGAGGGGAAAATGGCGGCGCTGCGCCGAAGAGAGCCCGCCGCCCTCGCCCACGCCATCGAGCGCTCTTGCGCCGACAAGGCGGCCGTGGTCGCCGAGGACGAGCGGGAAGCGGGCAAGCGCGCCCTGCTCAACCTGGGCCACACTTTCGGCCACGCCATCGAGACCGGCATGGGGTACGGAGAGTGGCTCCACGGCGAGGCGGTGGGGGCGGGCATGTGCATGGCGGCCCGCCTTTCGCGGCGGCTCGGCTGGATGTCGCCGGAAGAGGTGGCGCGGGTAGAGCGCCTGGTGGACGCCGCCGGCCTCCCCACCCGGCCTCCCGCCCTGGGCGCCGACCGCTTCGAGGCGCTGATGGCGGTGGACAAGAAGGTGCAGGGCGGGCAGTTGCGGCTGGTGCTGTTGCGAGGCATCGGCAAGGCGGTGGTCACCGCCGATTTCTCCCGGCGGGCGCTGCGCGAGCTGCTGCAGGAAGAGGTGGGCGGCGAAGCCGGGTCCTAGAATGAAGCGGAACGGCCCCGCCGTGGCTGCCCCGCTCTTTGCTGGATTCACGGACACGATTGCAGTATTCTACCGGGTTCTCCGCGGACGCCGACGATTCCATGCGTCCGCAAGCTGAATTCTCACCGGTTGCAGCCCTCTGCAACCCCATGTCTGTGAAGAGGTTTGCCATGAGTCACGGTGCCTTGCCGCCGAAACAGGGCTTGTACGATCCTGCCAACGAGCACGACGCTTGCGGCGTCGGCTTCGTGGCCGACATCAAGGGGCGCAAGAGCCACGAGATCATCGAGCAGGGGCTCACCATTCTGGAGCGCCTGACTCACCGCGGCGCGGTGGGCGCCGACCCCAAGGCGGGCGACGGCGCCGGCATCCTGTTGCAGATTCCCGACGCTTTTCTGCGCAAGGCCGTGGATTTCGAGCTGCCGCCGGAAGGCCGCTACGCCGTGGGCATGCTCTTCCTTCCGCGCAGCGAGGAGAGCCGCGCCCGCGCCGAGGGCTTGGTGGAGGAGTACATCGCCGCCGAAGGGCAGAAGCTGCTGGGCTGGCGCGACGTGCCGGTGAACAACGCCGACCTGGGCGAGAGCGTGCGTCCCACCGAGCCGGTGATCCGCCAGGTCTTCGTGGGGCGCGGGGAGAACGCCGAAGACCAGGAGGCCTTCGAACGCAAGCTCTTCGTCATCCGCAAGCAGATCGAGAACCGGGTGCGGGAATCGGACATCGACGGAAAAGGGAGCTTCTATTTCACCTCCTTCTCCTCCCGCACCCTGGTTTACAAGGGCATGCTGCTGGCCGCGCAAGTGGGCGACTACTATCCGGATCTGAAGGCGCCCGAACTGGTCTCGGCGCTGGCCCTGGTGCACCAACGCTTCTCCACCAACACCTTCCCCACCTGGGACTTGGCGCACCCCTTCCGCATGATCGCCCACAACGGCGAAATCAACACTCTGCGCGGCAACGTCAACTGGATGGCGGCGCGCCGCCACTCCATGGCCTCCGAGATCCTGGGCGACGACCTGGACAAGATCTGGCCCCTGATTCCCGAGGGGCAGTCCGACTCCGCCTGCTTCGACAACGCCCTCGAACTGCTGGTGATGGGCGGTTATTCCATGGCCCACGCCATGATGCTGCTCATTCCCGAGGCGTGGAGCGGCAACGAGCTGATGGATCCGAAGCGGCGCGACTTCTACGAGTATCACGCCGCCCTCATGGAACCCTGGGACGGCCCGGCGGCGGTGGCCTTCACCGACGGCCGGCAGATCGGCGCCACTCTCGACCGCAACGGCTTGCGGCCGGCGCGTTATCTCATCACCGACGACGGCCTGGTGGTGATGGCCTCCGAGATGGGCGTCCTCGACATTCCCGAGGAGAAGATCGTCAAGAAGTGGCGCCTGCAGCCGGGCAAGATGTTTCTCATCGACATGGAGCAGGGGCGCATCATCGACGACGCCGAGCTGAAAGCCGATCTGGCGTCGGCGCACCCCTACCGCGAGTGGCTGGACCGCACCCAGATCCGTCTGGACGAACTGCCGCCGGCGGTGGGCACCATGGCGCCCGACGAAGAGGTGCTGCTCGACCGCCAGCAGGCCTTCGGCTACACCCAGGAGGACCTGAAGTTCCTGCTCACCCCCATGGTGGCCACCGGCCAGGAGGCGATCGGTTCCATGGGCGCCGACAATCCGCCGGCGGTGCTCTCCGGCCGCTCGAAGCACCTGAGCAACTATTTCAAGCAGAACTTCGCCCAGGTGACCAACCCGCCCATCGACCCCATCCGCGAAGAGATCGTCATGTCGCTGGTCTCTCTCATCGGCCCGCGGCCCAACCTGCTGGGGCTGGCCAGCGGCGGCGAGAACATGCGGCTGGAGGTGAAGCAGCCGGTGCTCACCAATGAGGATCTGGAGAAGATCCGCCAGATCGAGGACAGCTCCGGCGGCGCTTTCCGCACCTGCACCCTGGACATCACTTACGCCGCCGCCGCGGGCGCGGCGGGGATGGAAGAAGCGCTGAACAAGCTGTGCGAGGCGGCCGAGCGGGCGGTGCTCGAGGGCTACAACATCCTCATCCTCTCCGACCGCAAGGTGGATGCCGACCATCTCGCCATTCCCGCCCTGCTGGCCACCTCGGCGGTGCATCACCACCTGATCCGCAAGGGGTTGCGCACCGAGTCGGGACTGGTGGTGGAGACCGGCGCCGCGCTGGAGGTGCACCACTTCGCCACCCTGGCCGGCTACGGCGCCGAGGCGGTGAACCCCTATCTCGCCTTCGAGACCATCGAGGCGATGCTGCCGAGGCTGCCCGAGAAGCTTGATTTCGCCGAGGCGCAGAAGCGCTACATCAAGGCGGTGGGCAAGGGGCTCTTCAAAGTGATGTCGAAGATGGGCATCTCCACCTACCAGTCCTACTGCGGCGCCCAGATCTTCGACGCCGTGGGGCTCTCCTCCGAGTTCGTGGAGCGGTACTTCACCGGCACCGCCACCACCATCGAGGGCATCGGCCTGGCCGAGGTGGCCGAGGAGGCGGTGCGCTGGCACCGCAACGCCTACGGCGACGCCTTCATCTATCGCAAGCACCTGGACGTGGGCGGCGACTACGCCTGGCGGGTGCGTGGGGAGGACCACGTCTGGACTCCCGACACCATCGCCAAGCTGCAGCACGCGGTGCGCGGCGACGATTTCGCCACCTACGAGGAGTTCGCACGCCAGGTGAACGAGCAGAGCGAGCGGCTGCTCACCCTGCGCGGCCTCATGGAGTTCAAGTGGGCCGAGGAGCCCATTCCTCTGGAGGAGGTGGAGCCGGCCAGCGAGATCGTCAAGCGCTTCGCCACCGGCGCCATGTCCTTCGGCTCCATCTCCTACGAGGCCCACTCCACCCTGGCGCGGGCGATGAACGCCATCGGCGGCAAGTCCAACACCGGGGAGGGGGGCGAGGAGCCCGAGCGCTTCAACCCCTTGCCCGACGGCTCGCCCAACCCCGAGCGTTCCGCCATCAAGCAGGTGGCCTCGGGCCGCTTCGGCGTCACCACCGAGTACCTGGTGAACGCCGACGACATCCAGATCAAGATGGCCCAGGGGGCCAAGCCGGGCGAAGGCGGCCAGCTTCCCGGTCACAAGGTGAACAAGCAGATCGCCCGCGTGCGCCACTCCACTCCCGGCGTGGGGCTCATCTCGCCGCCGCCGCACCACGACATCTATTCCATCGAGGATCTGGCCCAGCTCATCCACGATCTGAAGAACGTCAATCCCAAGGCGCGCATCTCGGTGAAGCTGGTCTCCGAGGTGGGGGTCGGCACGGTGGCGGCGGGGGTCTCCAAGGCGCATGCCGACCATGTCACCATCGCCGGCTACGACGGCGGCACCGGGGCCTCGCCGCTCACCTCCACCAAGCACGCCGGCTCCATGTGGGAGATCGGCCTGGCGGAGACCCACCAGACCTTGGTGCTCAACCGGCTGCGCTCGCGCATCTGCGTGCAGGTGGACGGCGGCATGCGCACCGGCCGCGACGTCGCCATCGGCGCGCTGCTGGGCGCCGACGAGTTCGGCTTCGCCACCGCACCCCTCATCGCCGAGGGGTGCATCATGATGCGCAAGTGCCATCTCAACACCTGCCCCGTGGGCGTGGCCACCCAGGACCCCGAACTGCGCAAGCGCTTCATGGGCAAGCCGGAGCACGTCATCAACTATTTCTTCTTCGTCGCCGAAGAGCTGCGCCGCATCATGGCGAAGCTGGGATTCCGCACCGTCAACGAGATGATCGGTCAGAGCGACCGTCTCGACATGCGCAAGGCGGTGGACCACTGGAAGGCGCGCGGCCTCGACTATTCGCGCATCCTCGCCAAGCCCGAAGCGGCGCCCGGAGATTCGGTCTACAACACCGACGCCCAGGACCACGGCCTCGACCAGGCGCTGGACAACCGCCTCATCGAGCAGGCCGCCCCGGCGCTGGAGAAGGGCGAGCCGGTGCAGCTCAAGTTGCCAATCTTCAACTACAACCGCTCCGTGGGCGCCATGCTCTCGGGTCGGGTGGCCGAGCGTTACGGCCACGCCGGACTGCCCGACGACACCATCCACATCAAGCTGCACGGCACGGCCGGACAGTCCTTCGGCGCCTGGCTGGCCCATGGCGTCACCCTGGAGCTTGCCGGCGAGGGCAACGACTATGTGGGCAAGGGGCTGTCGGGCGGCCGCATCGTCATCTATCCCCCGGAGAAGAGCGCCATCGGCAGAGCGGAAGAGAACATCGTCGTGGGCAACACCGTGCTCTACGGCGCCATCTCCGGCGAATGCTATTTCCGCGGCGTGGCCGGCGAGCGCTTCGCCGTGCGCAACTCGGGCGCCACGGCGGTGGTGGAAGGGGTGGGCGATCACGGCTGCGAGTACATGACCGGCGGCGTGGTGGTGGTGCTCGGTTCCACCGGACGCAACTTCGCCGCCGGCATGTCGGGCGGAATCGCCTACGTGCTGGACGAAGAGGGCGGCTTCGACCAGCGCTGCAACCTGGCCCAGGTGGAGCTCGAGCCCATTGAGGAGGAGGACGAGGCGCTGGAGCGGCTGGAACACCTGGGCGGCGACCTGGAGACCCACGGCCGCGTGGACGTGAGCCACGACATGACCCGTTACGACGCCATCCGCCTGCGGCAGCTCATCGAGCGGCATCTGCACTACACCGACTCCGAACTGGCGCGGAGGATCCTGGACGACTGGGCGAACTATCTGCCCAAGTTCGTCAAGGTGATGCCGGTGGAGTACCGCCGCGCCCTGCTGGAGCTGCAGGCCGAGCAGGAAGAGCAGCGGGCGGTGGGCTGAGGCGCGGGCGCGAGCCCCACGAAAAGGTTCAATGATCAGGTAACGAGCAATGGGCAAGCCAACAGGTTTTCTGGAATACGAGCGTTTGGACCGCAGCTACGCGCCGGTCGCCGACCGCATCACCCATTTCCATGAGTTCGTCATTCCCCTCACCGAGGAGCAGCTGCGGATCCAGGGGGCGCGCTGCATGGACTGCGGCATCCCTTTCTGTCACCAGGGATGCCCGGTGAACAATCTCATTCCCGACTGGAACGATCTGGTCTATCGCGACGACTGGCGCTCGGCCATGGAGACGCTCCACTCCACCAACAACTTTCCCGAGGTGACCGGCCGGATCTGTCCCGCGCCTTGCCAGGAGTCGTGCACCCTCAACCTGCAAGACATTCCGGTGACCATCAAGACCATCGAGTGCGCCATCGTGGACAGGGCGTGGGAAGAGGGGTGGATCAAGCCGGTGATTCCCGCCCACCGCACCGGCAAGAAGGTGGCGGTGGTGGGTTCCGGGCCTTCGGGCCTGGCCTGCGCCCAGCAGCTCGCGCGCGCCGGTCACGAGGTGGTGGTCTATGAGAAGGCCGACCGCATCGGCGGCCTGCTGCGTTACGGCATCCCCGACTTCAAACTGGAGAAACGCATCCTCGACCGGCGCATCGCCCAGATGCGTGCCGAGGGGGTGGAGTTCCACGTCAATACCCACGTGGGGGTGGATCTTCCCTTCGACGAACTGAAAGCCCGATTCGACGCCGTGGTACTGGCCGGCGGCTCCGAGAAGCCGCGCGATCTGCCGGTCCCCGGCCGGGAGCTCGAGGGCATCCATTTCGCCATGGAGTTCCTCACCGCCAACTCCAAGGTGGTGCAGGGCGTGCCGGGCGCCGAGCGCGATTTCATCAGCGCCGAGGGCAAGGACGTGGTGGTGATCGGCGGGGGCGATACCGGATCGGACTGCGTGGGCACCTCCAACCGTCATGGCGCCCGCTCGGTGACCCAGTTGGAACTCATGCCCCGCCCGCCGGAGAAGGAGGTGAAGGAGCTCACCTGGCCCGACTGGCCCCACAAGCTGCGCACTTCCACCTCGCAGGAGGAGGGGTGCGAGCGCCTGTGGCAGGTGCTGACGAAAGAGTTCGTGGACGACGGCAAGGGCCACGTGAAGGCGCTGCGCTGCGTGCGCGTGGATTGGCGAAAAGATGACAGTGGCCGCTGGCAGATGTCCGAGGTGGAGGGCAGTCAGTTCGAGCTCAAGGCCGACCTGGTGCTGCTCGCCATGGGATTCCTCCATCCGGTGCATGAAGGGATGCTCGAGCAGGCGGGGGTGGAGCTGGACGAGCGCGGCAATGTGAAGAGTTCCACCGAAGGCGAGAAGGCCTACCACACTTCGGTGGAAGGGGTTTTCGCCGCCGGCGACATGCGCCGCGGCCAGTCGCTGGTGGTGTGGGCCATCCGCGAAGGGCGTCAGTGCGCCCGCGCGGTGGACGAGTACCTCACCGGCCGCACCGATTTGCCACGATAGGAAGGTCTGTTTTGGGCGTCTGGTAAAATTGAGACGCCTCCCTGGCGTCAAGGGATCTGGTAGTTGCCATGGGTCATCTTCAGTAGATGTACCGATAAAGGGGTGACACGTTCAGGTCCAGGGCGAGCGCGCCTGGCCAGTATAAACGGGAGATGATTCCCTGCTGGGGAACGCCTCTCAATTCCCGGCGATGGTCATCCGCGCCACCAGCCAGGAGCCGGTGCGCACGCTGCCAGGGATCTCGTCGTCGCTCCCCACCGCCACCAGGTCGCGGTAGATGTCGCGCAGATTGCCGGCGATGGTGATCTCTTCCACCGGATACTGGACCACCCCTTTCTCCACCCAGAAGCCGGCGGCGCCGCGCGAGTAATCGCCGGTCACCGGATTCACTCCCTGGCCCATGAGTTCGGTGACCAGCAGGCCGCGGTCCATCCGCCGCAACAGCTCGTCGAGAGACGGTCCGTTCGATTCGATGGCCAGGTTGCGCACCCCGCCGGCGTTGCCGGTGGTGCGCAGCCCCAGCTTGCAGGCGGAGTAGCTGTCCAGCACGTAGCTTTTCAGCACCCCTTGATGGATGAAATCCTGGGGCCGGGTGGCCACTCCCTCGTTGTCGAAAGGGGCGCTGGCCAGTCCCCGGGGGATCAGGGGATCTTCGTGGATGCGCACCCATTCGGGAAAGAGCTGCTCGCCCAGGGTGTCGAGCAGGAAGCTCGACTGGCGATACTGGGCATGGCCGCGAATGGCGCCGATGAGGCTGCGCAGGAGGCCCGGAGCCACGTCGGCGCGAAAGATCACCGGCGCCTCGCGGGTGCCGAGCTTGCGGGCTCCCAGCCGGGCCACGGCGCGTTCCGCGGCGCGGCGGCCGATCTGCGGCGGCGGGGCCAGCTCCTCGGCGGCGCGCTTGGTGTCGTACCACCAGTCGCGCTGCATGGAGTCGCCTTCACGGCCCATCACCACGCAGCTCAGGCTGTGGCGGGTGGTGGGATAGCCCCCCAGGAAGCCGTGGCTGTTGCCGTAGACGAAGCTGCCTTCGTCGGTGGCGAGGTTGGCCCCTTCCGAGTTGGTGATGCGCGGATCGAAATCGAGCGCCGCCGCTTCGCACTCCTGGGCGAGGGCGATGGCGTCCGCCGGCTCCAGTTCCCAGGGGTGGTGCAGATCGAGGTCGGGCCAGTCTCGGGCCAGGAGCTCGGGATCGGCCAGGCCGGCGCAGGGGTCTTCCGAGGTGTTTCGAGCGATGGCGCAGGCGCGCGCCACCGTCTCTTTCAGAGCGGCTGGCGACAGATCCGTGGTGTTGGCCGATCCCTTGCGGCGGCCGAAATAGACGGTGACGCCCAGCCCCCGGTCGCGGTGGTGTTCGATGGTCTCCACCTCGCCCAGGCGCACCGTCACCGAAAGGCCGGCGCTGGAGGAGACCGCCGCTTCGGCGGCGTCGGCGCCCAGCCGCTTCGCTTCGGCCAAGAGATCGGCCACCCGCTCCTCGAGCTGCTCGATGGTCAGGCTCACAAAGCAGTCCCTCCCACGGTGATCTCGTCCACTTTGACGGTGGGTTGCCCCACCCCCACCGGCACGCTCTGTCCCTCCTTGCCGCAGGTGCCCACGCCGGGATCGAGAGCCAGGTCGTTGCCCACCAGGCTCACCCGGGTCATCACATCGGGGCCATTGCCGATGAGAGTGGCCCCCTTCACCGGCGCGCCCACCCGCCCGTTTTCGATGAGATAGGCCTCGCTGAGGGAGAAGACGAACTTACCGGAGGTGATGTCCACCTGCCCGCCGGCGAAGTTGACGGCATAGAGCCCCTTCTTCACCGAGCGCAGAATCTCTCGAGGGTCGTGGTCGCCGCCGAGCATGTAGGTGTTGGTCATGCGCGGCAGGGGCAGGTGGGCGTAGGATTCCCGGCGGCCGTTGCCGGTGGGCGGCACCCCCATGAGGCGGGCGTTGAAGCGGTCCTGCATGTAGCCGCGGAGGACGCCCTTCTCGATGAGCACCGTCTCGCCGGTGGGCGTGCCTTCGTCGTCCACGGTGAGGGAGCCGCGCCGGCCGGGCAGGGAGCCGTCGTCCACCACGGTGCACAAGGGCGAGGCCACCCGTTCGCCGATGCGGCCAGAGAAGGCGGAGAGCCCCTTGCGATTGAAATCGCCCTCGAGGCCGTGGCCCACCGCCTCGTGCAGCAGGATGCCGGGCCAGCCGGGGCCGAGCACCACGGTCATGGGGCCGGCGGGCGTCTCTACTGCTTCCAGGTTCACGAGCGCCTGGCGCACCGCCTCGCGGGCGTAGCCCAGGGCGCGATCCTCTTCCACAAAGAGGTCGAGGGTGGTGCGCCCGCCGCCGCCGGCGCTGCCCTGCTCGCGGCGCCCCTTTTGCTCGACGATCACCTGGACGTTGCAGCGCACCAAGGGGCGCACGTCGGTGGCCAGCCGGCCCTGCTCGTCGAGCACCAGGATCACTTCGTGGACCGCCGCCAGCGACACCGTCACCTGCTGCACTCTCGGATCGGCGGCGCGGGCCGCGGCGTCCAGGCAGTGCAGCAGTTCGATCTTGGCTTCATCCGGGAGGCTGCTGATGGGATCGTCCACGGGATAGAGCGGCGCCACGGCGCCGGGGCTGCCCACCGCGATGCGGCCCGACTGGCCGGCGCGGGCGATGGCGCGAGCGCTGGCGGCCGCTTCCAGAAGGTTCTCCAGGGTGGGCTCTTCGGTGTAGGCGAAGCCGCTCTTCTCGCCGCTGATGGCGCGCAGGCCGACGCCCCGCTCCAGGCTGAAGTTCCCCTCCTTGACGATGCCGTCGTCCAGCACCCACGACTCCAGCCGGTGGAGCTGGAAGAAGAGGTCGGCGGCATCGACCCCCGGACCGCTGAGGCGCTCCACCGTTTCGCGCAGATGATGTTCGCCGAGTTCCGCCGGCTCCAGCAGGGTTTGTCGGGCGATCTGCAATGAAGTTTCCATGGCCGTTCAGCGGCAGTGCAGCCGTCGGTGGTCCAGGCTGGGAAAGTTGTGGCGGGTGGCCTCCTGGAAGCTGCGGTCGATCTCCGCCAGCACCGGGCCGTTGCCGCTGGTCTGTTCCGCCAGCTTGGTTCCCCAAGGGTCCACGATCATGCTATGGCCCCAGGTTTGGCGCCCGCTGATGTGGAATCCTCCCTGAGCGGCGGCCAGCACGAAGCTGAGGTTTTCGATGGCGCGGGCGCGCAGCAGCAGCTCCCAGTGCGCCTCGCCGGTCATGGCGGTGAAGGCGGCCGGCAGCGCCAGCAGTTCCATGCCCTGGTCCACCAGAGCGCGGAACAGCTCGGGAAATCGCAGGTCGTAGCAGACCGCCAGTCCCAGCCGGCCGAAAGGGGTCTCCACCACGCAGGGCCGGTCGCCCGGCTCGATGGTCTCCGACTCCACATAGTGCTCGCCGGTTTGCACCAAACGGGCGTCGAAGAGGTGCATCTTGTCGTAACGGGCCACGCGCTTTCCCTGGTCGTCGATGACCAGGCAGGCGGCGCGCACCTTGTTTTCATCGGCGGTGGCCAGAGGCACCGTCCCCCCCACCAGCCAGAGGCCCAGTCGTTGTGCGAGCTGCGAGAGAAAGTGCTGGATAGGGCCGTCCTGGTCCTCTTCACGGATCTCCAGCAGATCGTGGCAGCGCGCGCCCATGAAAGCGAAGTTCTCCGGCAGCACCACCAGCCGCGCGCCTTGTCGCGCGGCGTGTTCCACCAGCCTCTCGGTTTCGAGCAGATTGGCGTCGACGTTGGAGCCGGAGGCCAGCTGGATGCAGGCCGCGGTGAATTTTTCTTCGGTCATCGTGCGGGCAATGTAAGTCTGGATGCGGCAAGGATAACATGGGCGGGTGGGGACGGGTTTTCATGGGGATTCCCGCTTTCGCGGGAATGACGAGTAAGTGGAATGACGAAGCATAGCCGAGATCCGGGATCCGGCCGCCGTTGCGGGAACGCCATTTCACAGGATGTTGAAAAAGTCCTTCCCTGGACTTTTTCACCCACGGAACCGGAAAATGCGATTTCCCGGTTCCTTCATTTTCAATGACTTGCAGTCATCGAAAATGGCGGCACATCCCTGTACCGCACACAGGCTGTCGAAAAACGCCGTTTTACAACAGCCTGTTGTTAATTTCTTGGTGAGCGGTTCTCGAGGTGGCGGCTCTTTCAAGGGGCCTTGGGCTCTTTCTTCAAAGGGGCCACCTGGGGGTCGTCCCAGGAGCCGGTGACCGAATAATACCTTCGTTGCAGACGTTCCAGCTTTCCGGAGAATGCCTGCTGGGCCAACAGCGCCACCAGCCCCCCCACGGGGCCTCCGGCCAGGGCGCCGGCCACCGGCAGGGTGGCGTCGAGGCGCGGCGAGACGGTCACCACCTGGTCGTGTGTGCGCGCCACCAGGTCGGTGCTGCCGGCGATGCGGATCAGACTGGAGGGGGCGTTGATCTCCAGGTCGTTGGTGTAGAGTTTTCCCCGTTCAAGTCGGAAGGTGCCGAGGATGGTGTCGAAGGCGAGTCCCTGCTTGTAGAGATCCTTGAAGTCCAGTTTGAGCCGCCGGCCCAGCGCGCCGAAGTTGAGCAGCCCGAGAATCCGGGCCGCGCCCGGCTTGATGTTGAGAAACCGGCCGGCGGTCATGTCGAGCTGCAAACGCCCTTCGAGGCGGCCCAGGCCGAACCGGAACGGCGCCCCGCGCCAGCCGAGATCGAAGCTGAAGTAGGCTTTGCTGCCGGCGAGGAAGTCCATCCGCAAGCCGTCACGCAGAAAGCGTCCCATGTCGTCGGTGTTGAGGGTTCCGCTCAGATGGGTCTCCTGGCGCCCTTCCGCCCGAGTCCATCGCCCCTGGGCTTCCAGCCGGGCGATGCCGCCCCGCAGGCTGAGGGTCTCCACCTTCTGTCCCTCCGGAAGGGGGGTCGAACGAATGCGCAGTTCGCCCAGGTCGGCCTGGTTGAGCCGGAATCGGCGGCTGTGCAGATCGATCAGCGCCACCCGCCGGGGATCGATGGGCGAGTCGGCCGTCTCCTTGGACGCCGCTTTCTGGAGGGTCTCCAGGCGCAGCCGGTCCAGATCGAGTTTCAGCCGTTGCCGCCCCTTCTCCTCCACCAGCTCCACCGCTCCGGCGGCGGCCTCGCCGTCGAGAGTCCCGCGCCATCCGCCCTGGGTCCGGCGGGCCTCTAGCTTGAGGGGGCCGGCCGGCAGTGGATAGGCTTCCAGGCGATCGGTCTTCAGCATGACGGAGGTGATTTTGGAACCCCCTTTCATGGAGCGTTCCGGCAGCTCCTGAAGCCAGCGAAGCCAGGGCTGCAGCGGCAAGCGAGAAAAGGCGGCGAGCAGCTTGAGGGAGCGGTCGGGAGCGAGCGTGGCGGTGAGCCCGAAGCGCTTTCCCATGCGCAGCGTGAATCGATTTTCCGTGCCACCCAGCCGCATGCCGATCACCGTCTCCCGGGCCTCCTTCGCGCTCTTTCCCAGCGGCGGCGGCAGGTCGAGCGACAGACCCTGGAGGTCGGAGCGGAGCTGGAGCGTCACCGGCGCCTTCTCTCCTTTGCCGTGGTTGGGCAGTTCCAGCTCCAGCTTCATGACGGCGGCGCCATCGGCGTGGAGCGCGGTCAGGAGAGGGTAGTGGCGCCCCAGGGCTTGCGCCGGGATCCTGCCCCTGGCCGTGATCCGGGTGGAGCCGTCGTCCGGGGCGACATCGAGGATGACGGGCTCGCCGAACGCCCGGCCCGTGACGCCCTGGCCCCGGATGCCGTCGTTGTCGATCTTCAGCCGCCCGGTCAATCGGTCCACGACCAGGCGTTGCGGCGCCCAGGAGAAGCGGGCGTCGCGGAACGACAGAGTGCCGTCGAAGCGGTAATCGTAGCGCCGGAAGGGAATGCGCAGGGTGGCTTGCAACCGGCCTCTGCCTCCCAGTTCGATGCCTTCGATCCGGCGCGCCAGCCGCTTCTTCAGCGGCGTCTCGCGCAGCAGCCGAAGCTGGTCGGCCAGAGGGCCCTGCGCCACGCCGGATATCTCCAGCGGCGCCAGCGGCTTGAGAGAACGGATGCGCGCCACGGCGTCGTGGATCTCGCTCTTGTAGAGCCGCGCATGGCCCACCTCGATCTCCAGACTGTTGTCGTGAAAGCGCACCCACCCTTCGGCGCCCTGGAGGGTGGGCCACTCCTTGTGGTAGGCCAGAGCGATGTCTTCCGCCCGGAAGAGCACCTCGAAGTGCCCGTCGTGGCGCTCGTGGAAGGGGAAGCTGGTAAGCGGGCCGTGAAGGATGAAGCTGCCTTGGGGCACTCGGCCGAAGAGGATCGCCTCGTCCAGCCATTTCACCAGCTTGGGTTTCATGATGCCCACCGGATAGTAGCGGGGGGCGTGCGCGCCGTCGCCGTCACGAAAGTCGGTCTGGATGTCCGCGAAGAGAGGAGCCTTCTCCTCTTTGGACAGATGCAAGCGGGTACGGGTGGCCAGATCGGCGTTTTCCGCCACCAGGGCCGGAGCGTCCAGGCGCCACCCTTTTTCGGTATGGCGCCAGGTCAACGTCCCTTCGAGCCGCTCCAGCTCGATGGGCTGGCGGAACAGACGGGGCATCTCCACCGCGGTCTCCTCGCTGTGGAGCTGGAGTACGACTCCACTGGGGTCGGCCATGAGTTCAGCCTGTAAGCCTCGCACCCCCGGCACGCTTTTCCAAGGGTGGACACGCAGGCCGGCCAGCCGGGCGCGGGCACGCCAGTCGACGGTCCCCTCTTTCCGTTGCAGGAAGAGACGAAGCCCCTCCACCTTTCCGGTGGGGGCGATGGCCGAGACCATTTCCGCCTGGGCGGGCGGCAGCGGCAGCCAAGGCACCAGGGGGGTGAGGGCGGCGAGCTCCAGCTTGGAGACGCCCAGCAGGCGGTTTTCGCCGTCGCTCCGCATGGCCAGTTCCACCCCTTGCAGCGGCGGCGCGCCCTCTGCCTGGAGCGCTCCGCCGGCCAACTGCAGCAGCCAGCCCGTCTGGGTGGCCTTGAACAGCAGATCGCCGGCGATCTTCTCCAAATGGAAGGGCGGCGCCTGTGGCCGGGCGGCCTGGATGTCGGCGAGTTGGAACAGCAACCGGGTGGCGCGGTGGCTGCCGTTCTCCCAGCGGCTCCAGGCCTCCAGGTCCATTCGCGCGGAGCCGATGCGCATGCCTCGAGGCAGGTAAGGCGCGAGCAGGGAGGCGGGCTCGAGCCCCCGGCAGCGAAGCCAGAAGCGGGCCGACCAGCGGGTGCCGCTGAGGCGTCCCCGGATCTCGCCGCGGAGGCGCAGGTCGAGGTTGCGCGAGGTGACCAGCAACTCCCGGACCTCGCCGCGGGCGCGCAGCTGCAGATCGAGATGCCGCTCCACCACCGTGGCGTCCCGCTTGCGGTCTTCCCAGATCACCGTGGCGTTCTCGATGCGCAGCAGGGCGGGCGGGGTGAAGCGGCCTCCCTGGCCGGCGGGCAGGCCGACGATGCGGGTGATCCCCTGCTCGTCGCGCACCACCCGCAGGCGGGTTCCCTGCAGATAGAGGGATACCGGCAGCGTCTGGCGGAAGCGGGGCAGGGCGCCGAGCGAGACGGCGGCCAGCACGTTGCCCAGATGGAGCCGCTCTTTTCCTTTTCCCACCGACAGGTCGCGCAGCCAGATCCGGGGAGTGAAGCCCCGCCAGCGGGTCTCGATGGCGGCTACCTGGACCGGCATGCCGAACAGCCGCCCGGCGAGCCGTTCCACCTGGCGCGGATGGTGTTCGGCATAGAGCGCCACGCCGAAGGAGAGCACCTTCAGCAGCGTGGCCGCCACCAGGGCCACGAAGAGCAGCCGGAGAGTGAAGCGGGCCAGACCCCGCAGCAGCAGGCCGACGAAGATCAAACCAGCACCACGTCGTACTGTTCCTGGGTGTAGAGGGACTCGGGCTGCAGCCGGATGGGTTTGCCGATGAACTGCTCCAGCTCGGCCAGCTCCTGGGACTCCTCATCGAGAAGGCGGTCGATCACCTCGGGCGAGGCCAGCACCAGCAGCGATTCGCTCTCGAACTGACGCGCCTCGCGCAGGATTTCGCGGAAGATCTCGTAGCAGGTGGTCTGCGCCGTCTTGATGTAGCCGCGCCCGCCGCAGGTGGGGCAGTTGTCGCACAGCACGTGCTCCAGCGATTCGCGGGTACGCTTGCGGGTCATCTCCACCAGCCCCAGGGAAGAGACCTCGCAGATGGTGGTGCGGGCGTGGTCCTTGGCCAGATAGCGCTCCAGCGCGCGCATCACCTGGCGCTTGTGCTCCTCTTCCTTCATGTCGATGAAGTCGATGATGATGATGCCGCCGAGGTTGCGCAGCCGCAGCTGGCGGCAGATGGCCTGCACCGCTTCCAGGTTGGTCTTGAAGATGGTCTCTTCCAGGTTGTGGTGACCGACGAAACCGCCGGTGTTGACGTCGATGGTGGTCATCGCCTCGGTCTGGTCGATGATGAGGTGGCCTCCGGACTTCAGCTCCACCCGGCGCGCCAGCGCCTTCTGGATCTCGTCCTCCACGTTGTAGAGGTCGAAGATGGGGCGTTCGCCCGGGTAGTACTCGATGCGCTCGGCGATCTCCTTGTTGAACTGGCCGGCGAACTGCACCGCCTTCTCCCAGGTGGAGCGCGAGTCGATGCGCACCCGCTCCACCTCGGGGCCGGCGAGGTCGCGCAGGGCGCGCAGGGCCAGCGGCAGGTCCTCGTGAAGGAGCTGGATGCCCTTGGCCTGGGCCGCCTTCTCCTGGATCGACTCCCACAACTGCCGGAGGAAGAGCATGTCGGTGCGCAGCGCCTCTTCGTCGATGCCCTCGGCGGCGGTGCGGGCGATGAAGCCGCCCTCCATGCCGTACTCTTCCGAGACCTTTCTGAGGATGCCTTTCAAGCGCTGGCGCTCCTGCTCCTCCTCCACCCGTTGCGACACCCCCAGCGTGGTGCCGTTGGGCAGATAGACCAGATAGCGGGAGGGAATGGAGATGTTGGTGGTGAGCCGCGCTCCCTTGGTGCCGAGCGGGTCCTTCACCACCTGCACCACCACGTGGGCGCCTTCGCGCACCAGCCGGGTGATGTCGGGGCGGCCGCCGTTCCCGTTGCCGTTGCTGATGTCGGCGGCGTGGAGGAAGGCGGCGCGCGCCAGGCCGGCGTCCACGAAAGCGGCCTGCATTCCCGGCAGCACGCGGCAGATCTTGCCTCGATAGATGTTGCCCACCAGGCCGCGGCTGGCGGTGCGCTCGATGAGCACCTCCTGCACCACCCCGTTTTCGATGAGGGCGACGCGGGTTTCGGGAGGGGTGACGTTGATGAGGATCTCTTCGCTCATGAGGCTGGTCTCGTCATGGTTTACAGGGCGGAGTCGATGGGCGCCCCAGGTTCAGGTCATCCTACGGCATCCGGACGAGGTTGTGCCAAGGCCGGGCGATCGCCCTGGAACGCCGGGGGGATGGGCGGCCGCCGCTTCAAAGCGCTCCATCCAGCCCCGCTTCCCGCAGCAACCTTCCCGTTTCGTAGAGCGGCAAACCCACGATTCCCGAGTAGCTGCCGCGGATCTCCCGAACGAAGAGCGCCGCCCGCCCCTGGATGGCGTATCCGCCCGCCTTGTCCAAGGGCTCTCCGGTGGCCCAGTAGGCCCGCGCCTGGCGCTCGGTGATGGGGGCGAAAGTCACCGTGCTGACGTTCAATCGGTAACGCAGCGCACCTTTGTGGAGCAGAGCCACCCCGCTCATCACTTCGTGCGTGCGGCCCCCCAGCGCCAGCAGCATCTCCACCGCGTGCGACCGGTCGCGGGGCTTGCCCAGAGGAGCGCCGTCCAGCACCACGGCGGTGTCGGCGGCCAGTATCGGCAACCGGGCCTGCCTCGCCGCGGCCGCGCGCGCCTTGGCTCGGGTGATCCGTTCCACATAGGCTTCGGCCGTTTCGCCCGCAACGTGCGATTCGTCCACCTCCACCGGCATCACCCGATATTGGACGCCGATCTGATCCAACAGTTCACGGCGGCGGGGCGAGGCGGAGGCGAGCAAAATCATCTTTCAGGCGCGATGGTAAGGATGGTTGCGCATCAGGCTCCACGCCCGGTAGAGCGCTTCGGCCACCACCACCCGCACCAGCGGGTGGGGCAGGGTGAGGGGAGAGAGGGACCATCGCTCTTCGGCGGCCTCCACGCACTCTCGCGACAGCCCCTCGGGGCCGCCCACCAGCAGCGCCAGGTCGCGGCCGTCGGCCATCCAGCGCTCCAGGCGGCCGGCGAGCTGTTCGGTGCTCCAGCCGCGCCCCTTCACATCCAGAGCCACCACCCGGCTGCCCTTGGGCACCGCCTGCAGCAGCCGCTTCCCCTCCTCGCGCAGAACGCGGGCGATGTCGGCGCTCTTCCGCCGCGCCCCCGCGCCGATCTCCACCAGCTCCAGGGCGCACTCCGCGGGCAAGCGCCGGGCGTACTCGTGGTACCCCTCCTGCACCCAGCGCGGCATCTTCTCTCCCACGGCGACGAGGCGGATCTTCATGACGATATTCTATTGCAACGGAAATTGCGTCCAGCGTCGCGACTGCGTGGATTGGATTTTCCATGGAGGGATCGGGTACGCAAGCCGTATCCGGGCGAATGGCGCCGGGTTTGCGGTTGGGGCCTTGTTGAAATGGGGGCGATCATCAGGGAGCGCCTCGTCGGCCTGAGAGCCGTGCTTGGCGGCGCTGGCCGGCGGCCGAGGATGGTATCCTACCCGCTGTCGTCACCAACCCGCTTCGAGCCCCGTGGCCCCTGATTACGATCTCGTCCTCGTCGACGGCTCTTCCTATCTCTTCCGTGCCTTCCACGCCCTGCCGCCGCTCACCAACTCCAAAGGCGAGCCCACCGGCGCGGTGGTGGGGGTGGTCAACATGTTGCGCAAGCTGGTCAACGAGTACCGCCCAAGGTACATGGCGGTGGTCTTCGACGCTCCCGGCAAGACTTTCCGCGACGAGCTCTACGAAGAGTACAAGGCCAACCGCCCCCCCGCGCCCGAGGCGTTGAAGGCGCAGATCCCACTGTTGCACCGGATCGTCCAGGCCATGGGGCTGCCCCTGCTGATGGTGGAGGGGGTGGAGGCGGACGACGTCATCGGCACCCTCGCCAAGCGGGCGGCGGAGAAGGGGCTGAAGGTGCTCGTCTCCACCGGCGACAAGGACATGGCGCAACTGGTGAACGACCGCGTCACCCTCATCGACACCATGACCGGCCGCATCCTCGACCCCCAAGGGGTGGAGAAGAAGTTCGGCGTGAAGCCCGGGCAGATCGTCGATTTTCTGGCGCTCACCGGCGACAGTTCCGACAACATTCCCGGCGTCCCCAAATGCGGCCCCAAGACCGCCGCCAAATGGCTGAGCCAGTACGGCTCTCTCGACGGGATCGTGGCCCATGCGAGCGAGATCAAGGGCAAGGTGGGAGAGAACCTGCGCGCCAGCCTCGATCAACTGCCCCTCTCCCGCGAGCTGGCCGCCATCCGCACCGACCTGGAGCTGGAGGTGGAACCGGAAGCGCTCCGGCCCCGGGAGCCGGACCGGAAGCGGTTGCGCGAGCTCTTCCAGCAGATGGAGGCGAGCCGCCTGCTGGCCACTTTGGAAGAGGAGAACCCCGATCCTCCGGCCGCCGCCGGCGACTACGCCCTCATCCTGGAGCGGGCCGATTTCGACCGGTGGCTGGCGCGACTTCAGGCGGCCGAGCTCTTCGCCTTCGACACCGAGACCACCAGCCTGGACTACATGCAAGCGGAGCTGGTGGGGCTCTCCTTCGCCGTGGAGCCGGGCGAGGCGGCCTATGTGCCGCTGACCCACCGCTACCCGGGAGCGCCCGATCAGCTCGACCGCCAGTGGGTGCTGGAACGGCTGCGACCCCTGCTCGAGGATCCCGGCCGCGCCAAGGTGGGGCAGAATCTCAAATACGACATGAGCATCCTGGCGCGCCACGGCGTGGCGCTGCGCGGCGTCGCCTTCGACACCATGCTCGAGTCCTATGTGCTCGATTCCACCGCCACCCGCCACGACATGGATTCCCTCGCCCGCAAATACCTCGGCCGCCAACCGATCTCTTATGAGAAGGTCGCCGGCAAGGGCCGGGATCAGCTCACTTTCGACCAAGTGACGCTGGAGAAGGCCGCCCCCTACGCCGCCGAGGATGCCGACGTCACCCTGCAGTTGCACCGCGCGCTCTGGCCGCGGCTGGAGGCCGAGCCGGGCTTGAAGTACGTCTTCGAAGAGATCGAGATGCCTCTGGTGCCGGTGCTCTCGCGCATGGAGCGCGCCGGCGTGCGCATCGACACCGCCCTTCTGCGGAGGCAGAGCGCCGAACTGGCCGAAAAGCTCCAGCGGCTGGAAGCGCGCGCCCACGAGATCGCCGGTCGCCCCTTCAACCTGGGTTCGCCCAAGCAGATCGGCCAGATCTTTTTCGAAGAGCTGGGCATGGAGGTGATCCGCAGGACGCCCAAGGGGGCTCCATCCACCTCCGAGGCGGTGCTCCAGGAGTTGGCCGCGCGCGGCCACGAGCTGCCGGCGGTGATCCTGGAGCATCGCGGTCTGGCCAAGCTCAAGTCCACCTACCTGGACAAGCTGCCGCGCATGGTGGATCCCCGCACCGGCCGCGTCCACACCAGCTACCATCAGGCGGTGGCCGCCACCGGCCGGCTCAGCTCTTCCGACCCCAACCTGCAGAACATTCCGGTGCGCACCGAGGAGGGGCGGCGTATCCGCAAGGCCTTCGTGGCCGAACCGGGGTGGAAGATGGTGGCCGCCGATTACTCCCAGATCGAGTTGCGCATCATGGCCCACCTTTCCGGCGACGAAGGGCTGCTGCGCGCCTTCGAACAGGGGCTGGACATTCACGCCGCCACTGCTGCCGAGGTGTTCGGCTTTGGATCGCCGGAGGCGGTGGAGCCGGAAGCGCGCCGTCGCGCCAAGGCGATCAACTTCGGGCTCATCTACGGCATGTCGGCCTTCGGCCTGGCGCGCCAGCTCGGCATCGGCCGCGACGAGGCGCAGCGGTACATCGACCTCTACTTCAGCCGCTACCCCGGCGTGCGCGACTACATGGAGCGCACCCGCGAGCGCGCCCGGGAACAGGGCTATGTGGAGACCCTGTTCGGCCGCCGCCTCCATCTGCCGGAGATCGACAGCCGCAACGGCCAGCGCCGCGCCGCCGCCGAGCGCACCGCCATCAACGCGCCCATGCAGGGCAGCGCCGCCGATATCATCAAGCGCGCCATGATCGCCATCGACCGCTGGCTGGAAGCGGAAAGGCCCGCGGTGCGCATGGTGATGCAGGTGCACGACGAGCTGGTTTTCGAAGTGCGTGAAGATCAGCTGGAGACCGCCACCGCCCGGATCGCCGCCCGCATGGAGCAGGCCGCGCAACTGAAGGTGCCGCTGGTGGTGGACGTGGGAGTGGGAGAGAACTGGGAGGCGGCGCATTGATGGCGGGGACGTCGTTCCCGCGCAGGCGGGGACCCTAACTGAGCTTCCCTGTGGGCCCGGCTCCATTTCGCTCTTGCTTTCATTCGTTCATTCTGTGAACATGCGCCGCCATGGCGGCGGAACCCGACACTTCTCTCCACTACCGCATCCTCAAGTTGATCGAGGAGCGTCCCCAGATCAGCCAGCGTGAACTCTCTCGCGAGCTCGGCCTTTCTCTGGGCAAGGTCAACTACTGCCTGCGCGCCTTCGCCCAGCGGGGGCTGGTGAAGGTCCGCAACTTCCGCCGCGCCGACAACAAGCGCGCCTACGCCTACTATCTCACTCCCGCTGGGATCCAAAACCAAGTGCTAGTTGGGGAAACCCGATACTATCTCGCTGGAGATTAGCAAGGTGCAGTCAGCGAGTTATCTGGAATAAAGTATTGTGTGGTTTGAGGAAGTTCATGATCGAATGCCGACTGAAATATTGGCAGAGACAGGTCATATGGCATTAAAAATGCGTATGAGTCGTGTCGGGGTGTTTGCCTGGCGCCTGTGGTCGGTGCGTGAAAATTTTCCTTTTTTCTGATGGTTTTTATCCTGGCCAGGAACCTTGGTGTGTTCAATCGGATCGGCGACATCCAACATCGGCAACTAGTGGTGGGTTTTTTTGCGTAAGCAACTATTCGCCGTGGCGAACTTAACCATCTTCGCACAGGCCGCGGCATTTGCAAAGATGTGGATCACGGCATCCCTGTTCGGTGTAGGGTCCGTTCTGGATGGCTATTTTCTTGCCTTGACGGCACCAACCTTGATTGGCGGCATCGTTTCCGGTGGTTTGCAGACCGCTATTTTCCCGGTGCGCGCGCGTTTGGCAGAAAGACAGGGCCAGGAGGTAGCCGCGCGTTTTGAGCGCTCAATATTAGCAGGTGTATTGCTGCTGGGAACTATCCTTGCGTTTGTCGTTTTGCTCATCATGCCCGTCGTGATTGCTAGAGTAGGTGAAAGTCGATCCCACATGATTCAAAGTTCGGCGATTTTCGTGTTGCCATGGGCAGCAATGCTTGTTCCCCTCAATGCTGTGGGAGATACATTGGGGTATTTTCTTGCTTTTCGAGGCCGGTTTCCGATTGCAGCGGCCGCGCCCATAGCAAATGCCCTGTTGGGCGCTGGGCTGTTGTTGGCTTGGCCAGAAGGTGGCCTACTGAATCTCGCTCTTGGTACTGTGCTAGGATTGATTCTGCAAGTTTTTATATGCGCCTGGGGTTTGCAAAAGGCTGGATTCATATTTGCGGCTCCACTGGCTGGTGTCGCAGAGCGGATCAATGAATGGCGCGAAATGGCGTATTTATGTGGCTGGAGTCTGCCTGGCGTGGCTTTCTCCAATCTAACGGTTTCGCTGCCACCGTTAATGCTGGCCGCATATGGAGAAGGGGCAATTTCCGCATTCGGGTATGCTTGGCGTTTGCATAACGTGGCAGTGCAAGTGGCCGTCATGGCCTTCTCGCCTGTCGTTCTGGCACGCTTCTCATCGCTGGTTGCACAAAATGCGCATCGGGAAATCCGCCGATTGGTGCGCAAAGGTGCGCAGATGGCTATTGGGCTGGGTGCCATGGCCACTGTGTTCGTGTGGCTTTTTGGTGCGCCGTTCTTGGAGTTGGTTTTTCAGGGGAAATTTGATGCCAATGCTGCTAGTCACGTTGCCAAGCAATGGCTTTGGTTGACTGTAGGTTTGTTTCCCGCGGTTCAAGGTAATGTTCTGGCAAAGCTGTGGCAGGCCCGTGGTCATGCACGCATGCTGTCATTTCTGGCAGGGGTAGGATTGATGGCATTTGTCGGCACGGAGTGGCTATTGTCGAAGCCTTTTGGTGAGCAAGCGGTATCTGCTGGACTTTCGATCTCGAGCATGGTGGTATTTCTGTTGTTATGGGGTCTTTATTCATCGCAAATACGCACACGTATTGATTTTATTAGGTGATTAATGGATACCGGTAACAAATCACATCCTACATCTGTGGAGGTATGTTGCCCACTATGTGGATCTAACCGCTCGCGCCAATTGTTTGATACACGCGATTATGCTTTTCATTGTTCGGATGAACGATTTACCTTGCAGCGTTGCAATGACTGTGGATGTGGTTACCTAAGTCCTCGTCCTCCAGAACATGAAATCTATCGGTATTATCCTAAGGAGTTTTACTGGTCGTGGGAAGGGGTGCAACAGGACTTATCTTGGTCAGAGGTAATTGAAAAGAGGCGCCAACAACTGGACGCCAAAGCAACATGGTTGGCTGACTTACCCCCGGGCAGGCTTCTTGATATCGGCGCGCAAAAAGGAGAATTTATTTGGTATATGCGAAGCCTTGGCTGGGATGTCGAAGGAGTGGAACTGGACAACGACGTTCCCAATCCCTCTGACATGCCGATCCGGTATGGCGATTTTCTCGATATGGTGTTCGAGCCGGCCTCCTATGATTGCATAACCTTTTGGGCGGTTCTTGAACATGTCTATAAACCTGCAGCTTTTATTAGGAAGGCGGCATTCCTGTTGAAACCTGGTGGACGCCTCGTAGCGTTGGTGACTAATCTGCAATCAATACAGGCGCGCTGGTATCATGCGGACGATTATCCCAGACACCTGACGATATTTACCGCAGCTGCACTTCGCAAGTTATGCCGGCGTGAGGGGTTGCGGTTGGTGCAGGTACGGACCGACCAGAAAATATTTGGCGGAGCACTGAATGGTGGGTTACTCTATGCCGTCAAGCGGCTTGGTGGCTACAGTCAGGACGAAGCTTTTTCCGAGTGGAAACAGCCGCATGATCCGGATCTGTTTTGGGGTTGCTGGCGAAGCCGCCCATCGCGCTTTGTTCGGGCCGTTAGTCGACTGGACCGGGCGATCACATGGCCGATTGAGAAACTGCTCGATTACCTCGGTTTTGGTTTTATCATGACGTTTGTCATTGAAAAGCCCCATGAATGAATTGGAAAAACAAGGAACGAGATGACTGACCGTTGGCTGGATTATTTCTCTCGCCAGGGCGGTTTGAGCGAGACTTGGCTGAAGGCTGCTGTCACCCATTGGGGATTTCACGAAATCCTATATGGCATGATCCAGCGTTATTGCTCTCCTCCGGCACGTCTGCTCGATGTAGGATGCGGGCTGGGATGGTCGGACGCTTATTTGGCCTCTTGTGGCTACGAGATTCTGGGCATCGACAACGAAGAACGTCTAGTGGCACGTGCACGTGAATTGGCCGCTAACCTTGGAGTTCCAGCTCAATTCCAAGTAGCAGACGCTTTTGATCTTTCACCATTCTATGGCCAGTTTGATCTGGCCTATTCCTGCGGCGTGCTCGAACATTTCGACCGGGACGTTACGATTCAACTTCTGCGTGAGCAAGCAAGGTGTGCCCGCTATGTGCTGATCCAAATCCCAACGAAATATACTGCATATACCAATGAAATTACGGACGAACGCATTTACAATATCACGGAACTGAAGAGAATCGTGCGTGATGCGGGGCTTTCCGTTGTTGTTGCTTTTGGCTATGGAGATATAACCGTCACGCCAGCCCAGATCTGGGCCCGCAGGCTCATGCCCCGGGCGGCATGGCGCTGGCTTCAGAACCGCGGGTTTGCCTATAGCATTGCCGTCGTTGGGGAGGAAGCGGAGGCACGCTAGATGAAGCACCCACCTATCAGGTTGCTATGCGTCGAACGACTTAGTGCGGAAATTGCAAGCGCAGTACAAGTCCTCGACGCTGGCGCAGGCGGTCGCCGGCTGGCGCCTCACTGTACTACAGTAGACGTTGTCGCTATACCTGGTACAGATGTCGTGGCCGATATATGTAGTTCAGTCCCTTTCCCCGACGAATGTTTTGATTTAGTTATTTGTACCAGCGTTCTGGAACATGTAGAAGATCCCGAGTCTGCATTGAGAGAATTGCGCCGTGTTACTCGCCGAGGCGGCCGGATTTGGCTGGAGGTTCCATTCATTTACCATTTTCATGTCAGTTCCTGGGCTGATCGTGCAGATTTCCGGCGCTGGACGTTTGAGGGCGCTCGGCGGTTGTTGCCTGGCGATCATCTGTTGGAATATGGCATCAATGTTGGTATAGGTACATCACTTCGTCTGATGGCAGCGGAAACGCTCGCTACTCCCCTTTATGCTGAGAGGCATCAAGGAGCTTACTATTTGGCGCGATGGTTATTTTCTTGGCTAATGTATCCCCTCTCATGGCTAGACCGCTATAAAAACCCAGATGGTCCCGCTAACCGAACGGCAGGTGGATTCTGGTTGCTGTTTGAGAAATCATAGATGGAGGAGCCGAAAGTAAGGAAACGCCTGCTGTTTTCGGTTTCCAGCCTGTCTGCTGGAGGCGCGGAACGTGTGATCTCAGAGCTTGCTGGGTCCTTTGCCGAGACAGGCTGGGAAGTGGGGGTGTTGACGCTGGGAGGACAAGCGAACGACCACTACACTCTTCATCCTGAAGTGGAGCATATCGCGCTCGATCTCATTTGGGATTCTAGAAACCTATGGCAAAGCGTGGTCAGCAATGTACGTCGCAGTCGCATCATACGGCAGGCGGCGGTCCTATTTTCGCCGCAAGTCGTGATAAGTTTCATCGACCAGAACAACGTGAGGCTCCTTGCCGCACTGAGGGGCAGCGGCATTCCCGTCATTGTCTCGGAACGGATTGATCCGCGCCGCCACCCCGTGGGACGAAGCTGGGCGCTTGCACGCCGAGTGCTCTATCCACTGGCGGCTCGGGTCGTGGTACAGACGGAATCGGTCGCCCAGTGGGCGGCACGTATTGTCCCTCGGTCACGGGTACGGGTTGTCCCGAATTTTGTTCGGGAACTGCCGCTACCTATCCTGGAGGGTCGCGAGGCCGCGCACCTGCTTGCGGTCGGACGTTTGGACAGGCAAAAAGGTTTTGATGTCTTGCTGACGGCATTTGCCCGAGCGGACCTTATGCCGCGGGGGGTGCGGTTGACGATCCTCGGCGAGGGGCCGGAGCGGGCTACGCTGCAAGCTCTGGCGCGCAAGCTTGGTATCGCAGAGGCCGTACATCTACCAGGAGTAGTAAAGGATCCAGAAACCTGGATGGCCCGCTGCACCGCCTTCGTGTTGCCTTCACGCTACGAGGGTTTTCCCAATGCGCTCGTCGAAGCCATGGCTATGGGGTGTCCGACTATCGCGTCCGACTGCGATTCGGGGCCGCGCGAGATCGTGCGGCACGAGATAGATGGGCTGCTGGTGCCTCCGGAGGATTCCGAAGCCCTGGCGCGGGCGCTCGTACGCCTCTTTGACGACAGCGTGCTGCGTGGCCGTCTTGGGCGACGAGCAATCGAGATTCGCAATCGTTTTGTACGCGAACGTATCCTTGGGCAATGGGAAGCTTTGATCGAAGAAATCATGGAGGATAAGCAAAGAATGTGAATGCGCCCACGACGGAAATCACTTAGGGCGAACGATTTGCCTTTGGTGCCAACCGGGCAGATTTTCTAAATTCACTAGACGATGCCCGCATTGGCCGTGCGGAAGAATCGCTGAAGACTATGCTGCATCTAGGCACATTGGAAGGTAAGCGTTTTTTGGATATCGGAAGCGGCTCGGGCTTGTTCAGCCTTGTAGCATAGTGACTAGGAGCCAAGGTTCATTCCTTCGACTACGATCCTCAGTCAGTCGCCTGCATAACGGAGCTGCGGCGAAAATTTTTTTCCAGAAGACCCGGATTGGACAGTAGAGTAGGGCTCAGTGTTGGATGAAGATTATTTAGCTCAGTTGGAGCAATATGACATCGTCTATTCCTGGGGTGTGTTGCATCATACCGGGGCGATTTGGCAGGCCTTGGAAAATGTTGCATTGCTGGTGGCTCCGGAAGGTCGCTTTTTCATCGCTATCCATAATGATCAGTGCTACAAGACAAGACGTTGGAAATGGATCAAGCGAAGCTATAACCAGCGCCGCTGGCTGCGCCCGTTACTGCTTACTTATGGGTTGGCACGTACATGGGGAATCATGATGCTCCTCGACATCTATCATCTACGGCCCTTTGCTTCCTGGTGTGCCTATCATGCCGAGCGTGGGATGTCGCTTTGGTGGGATGTTGTGGGCCGTATCAGCGGCTGGCCTTACGAGGCGGGAGCGCCAGAAGAAATTTTTCGCTTTTATCGGGATCAAGGCTTTATATTGGAGGAGCTGGTAACGCGTCAGGGATATGGCAGCAACGAGTTTGTGTTTCGCAGGCCGGTGTGAGTGAAGTAGTGCTTTTGATTCGCTCGCTGGAAATCGGGGGGGCGGAACGGCAGCTCGTGGCCCTGGCCGTGGGACTGAGGGCGCGCCGTGTCAATGTGCGCGTTTTGACATTTTACCCTGGCGGTGCGCTCGCGGGCGAGCTCGCGGCGGCTGGCGTTCCGGTGGAAGACCTGGGAAAGACTGGGCGGTGGGACGCCGCTGGATTTTTGGCGCGGCTCGTGCGGCGGTTGCGAGCGCTGCGTCCGCAGGTGCTCTATAGTTTCCTGCCGGTGTCCAATGTGCTCGCGGCATCAATGCGGCCGGCTTTGAGAGACATGCGCGTTGTCTGGGGCGTGCGTGCATCGAACATGGATCTTGACCGTTATGACCCCTTGTCTCGGGTTGCAGCTTGGGTTGAAGCTCGGCTTTCGCGCTTTGCGGACGCAATCATCACCAACTCACAGGCAGGTAGGGAATACCACATACAGCAGGGGTTCCCTTCCGAACGTATACAAGTCATCGAAAACGGTATTGACACGAAGCGTTTTGGCTTCGATCGAGCAGGGCGTGTACGGGTGCGGGCGGAATGGGGAATCTCGGACGACGACATTCTTATCGGTGTGACGGCGCGCCTCGATCCAATGAAGGGGTTGGAGACTTTCATCGAGGCGGCGGCAAAGGCCAGTCGAGAAAATCACATGCTGCGTTTCGTTTGCGTGGGCGAGGGTGAACCTGGCTATGCCTACTTACTGCGGAAAAAGGTTGGGAAAGCCGGGCTGGGGAAGCGGTTCCTTTGGGCGGGGACGCGGCAAGACATGCCGGCGGTGTTTTCCGCCTTCGATATCGCTTCTTCTTCTTCTTCTTTTGGCGAGGGGTTTTCCAACGCAGTTGCCGAGGCCATGTCCTGCGAGCGCGTAGTTGTTGTGACCGACGTGGGGGATTCGGCGCGGATTGTCGGTGATTGTGGACGGGTGGTGCCTGCGCGTGACGCTGCCGCGCTCGCCCTGGCTTTCATCCAGCTTGCCGCCTTATCGAAGGAGAAACGGGTCGCACTGGGTGCGCGGGCGCGCAGCCGCATCGCGTCTAAATTCAGTGTGGAACGCATGGTGGAACGAACTTGGGATGTGCTTACGCGATGAGCGCAGGTTTGATCATCTCGTGGCTGACTGTGTTGGCGATCGTGATGGGCATGGCCGTGTCGCTCGCTGGGCCCGGCGCGCGCAAGGCAACCATGTACCTGTGTGCGCTCGGCCTTGTGACGGCGCTCATCAAGATCTGGCTCTTCCAGCAGGCGCCCCAGTGGCACGACATCAACCCCGATTCGATCACCTACGACGTCAACGCGCGCGCCTTCGCACGGCATTGGGCGGGGGAGACGGTGGATGCCTACGAATACCACCTGCGGGGATTGCAGATGTGGCACGAAGCCGGCTTGCATGGCCGTAGCTGGACGCCGGATGACCCATTGAGTTATACATCCGTGATCGGTTCACATGAATGGTTGTATCCTGCGTGGGTCGGTCTGCAGTACGGCCTCGGCGCAACCCCATCCCTGGCTATCAGCTCGAATGCGCTTTTCGCTGCCTTCCTACCGGCAGCAGCCTTTGGTATTGCGCTTTCGCTCGGTGCATCGCGCAGACTTGCGTTCGCAGCGGCCTGGCTTGCCTTATTGGATCCATCTAGCGGCGTTAACGCAAGCTGGATGCTCAAGGATACTCTCGTTGCCTTCCTCGCAATGGCGGCAGTGTGGGCAGTCGTGCGGCTATGGCGGGGAGCGGGATGGCCGGCAACCGGTTTGCTAGCGACTTCGCTGGCAGCGCTGGGCGCGGGACGGTTTGTTGCCTTTCTCGCCGTGATCCTGGCGGCGGGTTTTGTCGTGCTTTTTTTCTGGCGAAGGATGGCGCAGGTGTCACGGCGGCTATTGGCGGGGCTGGCTCTGGCCTGGGTCGGGCTTGGACTGCTGTATTTCGTGCCCCACGCTGTGACCGCGCCTCAGACTGTGACCGCGCCTCAGACTGTGACCGCGCCCCACGCTGTGACCGCGCCTCAGACTGTGACCGCACCTTTTAAGGCAATTTCAGGAGGAATGGCCACGTTGCGGGCAGCCCGTGGTGAAGCGGCCGCCGATGACACAGTTCTCAGGTGGAAGGAAAATCTTTCGACAAACCCACTGCGAGCCGCGATCAAATCGATAGCGCACACCTTGTTCGCACCCTATCCCTGGGTAGCGATTTATCCGGGGCTGACCTGGAGTTCCTTCAGCGAATTGTACTATCCGGGAGTATTGTTGTGGATGGCCTGTCTGCCGGGCATTTTTTGGGCAATCGGCCTCGGCCTGTGCAGTCGTGATCCAGCGTGGTGGACCCTTTTGTTTTTCCTCGGCGCCTGCCTAGGAGCTTATACGGTTTTCCTAGGAGAGTGGTCTACGCGCCAGCGGGTGTTTGTGCTGCCGGCGTTTTTTGCGCTCGCGGCAATTGGCTGGCCGGCTCTGGTCAAATGCTGGCGAGACTGGCGGCACGGCAGGTCAATGTCCACGCAATCCAGTGTGACGTGATGCGCGTGCTTTTCGTCTCGACAGGTCTCGCTACGGGCGGTGCGGAAAAACAGCTTGCGGGGCTGCTCGCATTGCTACATGGAAAGGGTGTGAGGGTCGGAGTGGTTTCCCTTGCTTCGCCCGGACCGGTGTCGAAGGAGATCGCCGCATTTGGCATCCCGGTCTGGCATTTGGGTCTCGATCATCACTGGCGCTTGCCGCTGGCCGCAGTTCAAATCGTCACCCTAGCGCGCCGGTTTCGGCCTGATGTGATGCAGGGATGGATGTATCATGCCAATCTGGCTGCGCATTGGGCGGCGCGGGCAACAGGCTGGCGTGTGCCGGTGGTGTGGGGCGTTCGCCAGTCGCTCTACGATATCAGGCGTGAGAAACCGATGACACAAGGGGTGATCCGCCTTTCGGTCCGGCTATCGGCGCAGGCTGCCGCCATCGTGTATAACGCGGAGGTGGCCCGCACCCAACATGAACATATTGGGTTTGCCAGCTCCCGCGGGCTTGTTATCGGCAACGGCTTCGATGCCGAACGTTGGCAACCGGATGCACAGGCGCGCCTTGCCGTGCGTGCGGAGCTGGGGCTTGCGGCGGATACACCACTCATTGGCATCATCGCCCGCTATCACCCGATGAAAGGTCATGAGGTGTTCTTAGAGGCTGCTCGTCTACTGGTCGAAGAGCAACCCAATGTGCATTTTCTGCTTGCGGGCAAGGGGGTGATGGAGGATACGCCCGTCTTTGCCCAATGGTTGTCGGAATATCCTATGCTTGCCGGGTGCGTGCATCTGCTGGGTGAGCGCAGGGACATTCCACGTTTGACCGCTGCCCTCGACGTCGCTTCTTCTTCTTCCTCCTGGGGTGAGGCATTTTCCAACGCCATTGCCGAGGCCTTGCTTTGCGCTGTGCCGGTGGTCGCGACCGCCGTGGGCGATGCGAGCGCGATCGTGGGCGACGCAGGGCGCATCGTGCCGCCTGGCGATTCGCAAGCCATGGCCCGTGCCTGGAGGGATTTATTGGCCATGGATTCCAATGCGCGCTGCCATCTGGGGATGATGGGCCGGGACCATGTGCGGGCGCACTTCGGAAGGGATGCAATAGTGAAACGTTATCTCGATCTTTATCGGGAAATGGCAATATGACGAAAGACCTGACGCGGGTGGAGACGCATTTCGCCTTCGGGCGTAATTGGGCCTCTTTTGCTGATAGGATCACAGAAGTTGAAATCGAAGAGGCGGTCGTGGGCCTGCAGCGGCTGGTGGGCGCGCTCAATGGTAAGCGTTTTCTCGATATCGGCTGTGGCTCTGGACTGCATGCACTAGCGGCTTTGCGGCTCGGTGCGAGGGAGGTGGTGGCTGTTGATCTGGACCAGAACAGTGTGCTCACGGCTCGTCGTGTGCTCGCCCACCATGCCCCGGGCCATGTGTGGCAAGTGGATAAGATCAGCGTATTCGATCTCAGCCTGGATGCGATGGGTGCGTTCGATACGGTTTACGCCTGGGGCGTGTTGCATCATACCGGCGATATGCAGAGGGCAATACGCCAAGCAGCGGCCCTGCCCGCCCCGGGAGGCATCTTTGCATTTGCCCTTTACCGGCGTGTGTGGATGGACTGGTTCTGGCGGCGCGAGAAGCCTTGGTATGCCCGAGCCTCGTCTCGCGCCCAGGCGCGGGCGCGCACCGTTTACATGGCGCTTTTTCGTCTGGGCCTGCGCCTGACGGGACGCAGTTTTGCGGATTATTTGGCGGGCTATCGAAGCAATCGTGGCATGGATTACTCGCATGATGTACATGATTGGCTCGGCGGCTGGCCGTACGAGAGCATTCTTCCCAAGGAGGTGGAAGCGCTCATGCGCCCGCTGAGGTTTGAACAGGTGCAAAGCTTCACCCGAAAAGGTTGGTTGTTCGGACGCGAATTTGGCTTTTTTGGTTCGGGCTGCGACGAATACGTGTACCGAAGGTCGAGTGCCTTATGTGCGGCCTGACGGGCTTCTGGCAGCAGGACGGTTTCGAGCCTCGGTGGGCACGGGACACCGCCCACCGCATGGCGGACACGCTGTTCCATCGTGGCCCAGATGATGCGGGTGTATGGGTGGACGCGTCAGCTGGAATCGCCCTCGCGCACCGGCGCCTTTCCATCCTTGATCTCTCGCCCGCCGGGCATCAGCCCATGGTATCGGCCTCCGGACGCTATATCATTGTCTTTAATGGCGAGATTTACAATCACTTGGAGCTTCGTGCCGAGCTGGAGAAGGCGGACAAAGCGCCTGCCTGGCGAGGTCATTCCGATACCGAAACCCTGCTCGCGGCCTTCGAAGATTGGGGAGTGGAAGCGGCGCTTGCTAAAACCGTGGGCATGTTCGCCATTGTCCTGTGGGATCGTGCAACCCGCACATTGACGCTCGTGCGCGACCGGTTGGGCGAGAAGCCGCTTTACTATGGCTGGGTGCGTGGCGCGCTGGTGTTCGGCTCCGAGCTCAAAGCGATCCGCGCATGGCCGGGTTTCGACAATGCGATTGAGAGGCGGGCACTTGCGCTCTTCATGCGGCATAACTACGTGCCCGCTCCATGGAGCATTTACGAGAACATCTGGAAACTGCCCCCGGGCTCGCTCGTGCAGTTTGGCGCGGCAGATGCGTCGGTGGGGCGCGGCGAGGTGCGGGCCTACTGGTCCGCGCGCGCAGTGGCGGAACAGGGACTGCATGAACGCTTCGTGGGGAACGAGGCCGAAGCGGCTGCCGAGCTGGAACGGCTGCTTCGGCAGAGCATCGCCGGGCAGCGGATCGCGGACGTTCCGCTTGGGGCCTTCCTGTCGGGGGGTATCGATTCTTCGGCTGTAGTGGCACTCATGCAGGCACAGTCAAGCCAGCCGGTGAAGACTTTCACCATCGGTTTTCATGAAAGCGAATACAATGAGGCTAAGCATGCCAAATCGGTGGCGCGCCACCTTGGGACGGATCACACAGAGTTTTATGTCACCCCAAGGGAGACGCTGGATGTGATCCCCAAGCTGCCAGAGCTGTATGACGAGCCCTTTGCAGACTCCTCACAGATTCCTACCCATTTGGTGGCACAGCTTGCACACCGGCAGGTGACGGTGGCACTGTCGGGCGACGGTGGGGATGAGCTTTTCGGTGGGTACAATCGCTATTTCTGGGCGATGGCGTTGTGGCGACGCATTGCGCGCATGCCCCATTCCGTCCGACGTTTGGCAGCAACGACGATTCAGAGGATATCACCCACAAAGTGGAACCGGTTTTTCGATATTACCACCTACCTGCTGCCCCAACGCCTGCGTTACAGCAATCCCGGCGACAAACTGCACAAACTAACGGGGCTCTTTGGAGCAGGCCGGCCCGAAGTACTTTACCAGCATCTCGTCTCACACTGGGATGATCCGGCACGGCTGGTTCTGGAGTCTGAAGAACCCACCACCCCAATTACGGATCCGGCGGCATGGTTGGATTGCTCTGACTTCGAGCACCGCATGATGTATCTGGATACGGTCACTTATCTACCGGACGATATACTGGTGAAGGTGGACCGCGCAGCTATGGGGGTGAGTCTGGAGACCCGCGTGCCCTTCCTGGATCCTCGGGTAGTGGAATTTGCCTGGACATTGCCGCTCAACATGAAAATCCACGACGGACAAGGTAAGCGAATCCTGCGACAGGTGCTCTACCGCTACGTTCCGCGGGAGATCATGGAGCGGCCCAAGATGGGCTTTGGTGTGCCCATCGATCACTGGCTGCGTGGGCCCTTGAAGGAGTGGGCAGAATCGCTGTTGTCGGAGGCGCGCCTCAAGCAGGAAGGTTTTTTTGATCCGGCGCCAATCCGGCAGAAATGGGCGGAACACTTATCTGGGCGGCGCAACTGGGCCTACCACTTGTGGGATGTGCTCATGTTCCAGTCTTGGCTGGAGGAGTTGGATGGCTAGTCTCCTCTTCCTGGTCACAGAGGACTGGTACTTCATCTCCCACCGCCTATCTCTAGCCGTGGCGGCGAAAGAGGCGGGATATGAAGTGGCGGTGGCCACTCGACCGGGAAATTCTGCTCAAGCCATTGAGGCAGCTGGAATTCGCGTGGTGCCCTTCGAGATAGATCGTCGTGGTATGAATCCTTTGAAGGAGTTGATCGCGATGCTCCGGCTGGCCCTGCTCATACATAGAGAAGGCCCTGACCTGCTGCACATGGTAGCTCTCAAACCGGTACTGCTGGGGAATCTCGCTGCCCGGTTGGCGGGAGCAAAGCGCCGGGTGTCTGCAGTAACCGGCATGGGATTTCTATTCACGGATGGAGGTCGGGGCGGAGTGTTGATGCCTCTGGTCCGCCGCTTGTTGGGGCGTAGCCTGCGTGGCGGTCTAGTAATCGTGCAGAACCCAGACGACGCCGCTCTTTTGGTCGAGATGGGCGTGCCAGAGGAGTCTTTGCGGCTGATCCGCGGCTCCGGTGTGGACTTGGAGCGTTTCCGGGTGGAGCCTGAATCTACTGGAACCCCACTGGTGATGCTGCCTTCGCGCATGCTTTGGGACAAAGGAGTTGGGGAATTTGTGGAGGCTGCCCGGCACCTGAAAGAGAGCGGGGTGGAGGCGAGATTCGTGCTGGTCGGTGCCCCCGACCCTGCCAATCCTGCCGCCGTATCCAAAGAGCGGCTGGAGGCGTGGCAGGCGGAAGGTTTGGTGGAGTGGTGGGGTCATCAAGAAAGGATGGAAACGGTGCTGCCCCAGGCACATATGGTCTGTCTGCCCTCCTATCGAGAGGGTTTGCCCAAAGTGCTGCTTGAGGCCATGGCTTGTGGCAGGGCGGTGATCACCTGCAATGTTCCTGGCTGCCGGGAGGTAGTCGTGCATGAACAGAACGGCTATCTAGTGCCGCCCCGGGATCCTGCCGCGTTGGCTGATGCCATCGGGCGTCTGCTGGACGATGCCTCCATGCGGCGCTGCTTTGGGGCCGTTGGTCGGCGGCACGCAGAGCGATTCTTTTCCACAGAACGGGTAACGCGGGAAACGTTCGATGTGTACCAGGAGTTACTGGAAAGGAAGGAAACGTGAAGCGGGATTGTGGTGAGTGGGTCGGAAAGAGAACGCTCGTCACTGGAGCCACCGGTTTCATCGGCCATGTCCTCTGCCAACGGTTGCAAGCCTCTGGCGCTACCGTTCACGCTTTACTTCGCCGGGACGCGGAAGGGCCTTGGAAAGCGGTGGTACGGTGCGAGTTGGGAGACGAGCTGCTGCCGGCGGTGGACCTCGGGGAAGTAGACACAGTTTTTCATTTGGCGGGGGTGGCGCACAGGCGGGGCGTGTCCGACGACCTGTACCGGCGGGTGAACGTGGAGGGCACGCGGAACTTGCTGGAAGCCGCAGTGGCGGCGGGCGTGGAGCGGTTCGTCTATTTCAGTTCGGTGAAGGCGGTGGCCGATCCGCCGCGGGACGAATGCGTGGACGAGTCGTGGGATGTGCCGCCCAGCGACGCGTACGGCCGCTCCAAGCGTGAAGCCGAATCGCTGGTGTTGGAAGCGGGGGGACGGGCCGGGATGCATGTCGTGGTGATTCGTCCCACATTGGTCTACGGGCCGCAGGTGAAGGGCAACCTCGCCCGGATCGCGCGGTTGGTGGCTTCGGGCTGGTGTCCGCCTTTGCCGGATACCAGCAATCGGCGTTCCATGGTGCATGTGGAGGATCTGTGCGCGCTGGCTTTGGAGGCGGCACGAAATCCGGCGGCGGCTGGTGGCTGTTTCATTGCGGCCGATGCCCATCCAGTGAGCACCCGGGCGCTGTACGAGGGTCTTTGCGGCGCCTTGGGGCGCTCCGTTCCCCGTTGGCGTTTGCCTCCGGGACTGTTGCGGATGGGGGGCAGAGCCGGGGATTGGGCCGAGAGGCTGCTGCGTCGCACCTTGCCCCTGGATTCCGCGGTGGTGTCGCGGTTGTTGGATTCGGCTTGTTACAGCGGCGAGCGGGCGATGAGAGAGCTGGGCTGGCGGCCGCGGTACGATCTGCTCTCCAGCCTGGACGAGATGGTGGCGACCATGGGATCCGTCGCATGACGCCCGAGTGGGCGATGGTGGTGCCGGCTTCGGTGGCGTGGCTTCTGTGCCGCTGGCTGGTTCGAGCCGGAGGCCGCTTGCTTGACCATCCCAACGAGCGTTCCCTGCATGACACTCCAGTGCCCAGGGGCGGCGGAATCGGCATCCTGGCGGGTATCGGAGCGGCGCTGGCGTTTCTGCCGTCCTTGCCGGTCCTCTTGCTCTGGCTGGTGGGGCTCGCCTTGGCGCTGGGCGCCTTTTCTCTGCTGGACGATCTTTTTCATCTGTCGCCTGGAGTGCGGTTTCTGGTGCAGGGAGCCGTGGCCACGCTGTTGGTGGGGCTGGGTTTGTGGGCGCCGCACCTTCCCTTGCCGGGCTCTCCCGATTTGCCGCCATTATTGGGCATGCTCTTCAGCGGATTGTGGTTGGTGTGGATGACCAATCTCTACAACTTCATGGATGGCATGGATGGCTTCGCCGGCGGCATGGCGCTGTTCGGCTTTGGAGCTCTGGCGGTGCTGGGGTGGCAGGGCGGCGGCTGGGCCTATGCTCTGTTGTGCGCCGCCGTGGCCGCGGCGGCAGCCGGTTTTCTCTGGTTCAACTTGCCTCCGGCGCGCCTTTTCATGGGCGACGTGGGCAGCACCGCGCTGGGATTGCTGGCGGCAGGGCTGGTGCTTTGGGGCGATCGTTCCGGGCTCTTTCCCTTCTGGGCGGGCGTGTTGGTCTTCGCCCCCTTCGTGGTCGATGCCAGCGTCACTCTGCTGCGACGGCTGCTGCGCGGCGAACGCATCTGGCGGGCGCACCGCAGCCACTACTATCAGCGGCTAGTGCAGCTCGGCTGGGGGCATGGGCGCACGGTGTTCTGGGAATATCTGTTGATGTTGGCCTGCGGCCTCAGCGCCGTGGGGGCGGTGCGCTTGTCGACGACTCTCCAATGGATCCTGGCGGGAGGATGGGCCTCGGTGTTCGTGGGCCTGATGGGCTGGGTGGATCGGACCTGGCGCCGCCATCTCGTGAAAGAGTGAGACCCGCCGCTTCGCCCGACTCCCGCGAATGGAGGCGGAAGCGCTGCCGGGGGATGGGGCTCTTTGCGATATCATTATGACTGCTGAATGGATGGGAAGGGTCACGTGGATGACGGCGATCTCGCTGAAATTTCTCCATGTTCGGGACGAAGAGGCGGCGCCGTCCCACCGGCTTTGCGCCCACCGGGCAAAGCTCGTTCGGTGGTCGCCGGCCAGCGGCGCGTCTGCCTTGGTCTGGCTCGATGGGGCGCCATCGCTTTTTGATGGAGTCTGAGCGTCGGCTCATGAAAAGATGAAAACGGCCTTCCGCAACCTTTTGGAAAAACTTCGCCGCGCCCTCGTGGTGGCGCTGCTGGATCTGGCCATGATTCCGCTGGCGTGGCTGGGGGCCTACTGGCTGCGCTTCAATCTGGGCGCCATTCCTCCGGAATTGCTGGGGCCGCTGAAGCAGGCGCTGTGGGTGCTGTTGCCGGTGCAGGGCTTCTTCTTTTGGCGCTTCGGGCTCTATCGCGGCATGTGGCGCTTCGCCTCCATGCCCGATCTGCTGCGCATTCTCAAGGCGGTGGCCGCTGGGGTGGTGGTCTCCTTCGGTCTGCTCTTTCTCTGGACCCGGCTCTACCACATCCCCCGCTCGGTGCCCCTTTTTTACGCCGCGCTCCTGGTGGGGCTGCTAAGTGGGCCGCGCTTTCTCTATCGCTGGCTCAAAGATTTCCGCCTTCAGCCCATCGTGGGCGACCGGCGGGTGCTGGTGGTGGGGGCGGGGCGCGCCGGCGAGATGCTGGTGCGCGATCTGTTGCGGGATCCCAACCACGCCTACCAGCCGGTGGGGTTCGTGGACGACGACCGCAAGAAGTGGGGACGGGAGATTCACGGCGTGCGCGTGCTGGGCGGCTGCGACCGGATCCCCGAATCGGCGGCCCGGTACGGCGCCGAGGCGGTGATCCTGGCCATTCCTTCGGCTTCGTCGAAACAGATCCGCCGATTGGCGGCGCTGGCCGAAGAGGCGGGGGTGCCGGTGCGCACCCTGCCGCCGCTGGAGGACCTGATGTCGGGGCGGGTGAGCGTGAATCAGCTCCGCGAGCTCTCCATCGAGGATCTGCTGGGGCGCGAGCCGGTCTCCCTCGACTGGCCGGCGATCCGGGCCGGGCTCCAGGGGCGCCGCGTGCTGGTCACCGGCGCCGGCGGCTCCATCGGCTCCGAGCTCTGCCGCCAGCTCGCTCGCTTGGAACCGGCCCAGCTGATCCTGCTGGAGAACGGCGAGTTCAACCTCTATGCCATCGAGCTGGAGCTCTCGCGCGATTTTTCCGAGCTGGATCTGCGCGCCCATCTGTGCGACGTGCGCGACGCCGGCGCCGTGGAGAGGCTCTTCGAGCGGTATCGTCCCCAAGTAGTCTTCCATGCGGCGGCCTACAAGCATGTGCCCATGCTGGAGCACCAGGTGCGCGAGGCGGTGAACAACAACGTTCTGGGTACCCGGGTGGTGGCCGAGGCGGCGGACCGCCACGGTTGCTCGGAATTCGTGCTCATCTCCACCGACAAGGCGGTGAATCCGGCCAACGTGATGGGCACCACCAAGCGGGTGGCGGAGCTCTTCTGTCAGAATCTCGACGCCCGCTCCCGCACCCGTTTCATCACTGTGCGGTTCGGCAATGTGCTGGGATCGGCCGGCAGCGTGGTGCCCCTGTTCCGCAAGCAAGTGGAGGCGGGCGGGCCGGTGACCGTCACCCATCCGGAGATCGAACGCTATTTCATGACCATCCCCGAGGCGTGCCAGCTCATCATGCAGGCGGCGGTGATGGGCAAGGGCGGCGAGATCTTCGTGCTCGACATGGGCGAGCCGGTGAAGATCCGCTATCTGGCCGAGCAGATGATCCGCCTCGCCGGCCGTGAACCGGGCGAGGAGATCGAGATCGTCTACACCGGCTTGAGGCCGGGCGAAAAGCTCTACGAGGAGCTCTTTCATGAGCAGGAGGCGCTGCGCGAGACCGCCCACGAAAAGATTCTTCTGGCGCGCCACCGGCAAGTGGCCTGGCCGGTACTGATGGAGGCGTTCGACAAGATGGCCCGGGCTTGCGCCGACCACGACGAGGCGCGGCTTCGGCGGCTGCTGGCCGGCCTGGTGCCCGAGTCGAATGGCGTCGAAATCATCGAAAAAAACAGGGAAAAAGAGTCGGTCGTCAACAAAAATGTGATTTGAATCAGTGGCTTGTTGAATTTACGGGGCGACGGAGCCAATCTGGCTGCCGCTTTCTTTGCATTGGTGGAAACTTTGGCGCTTTCTCCCGGTCATATGGACAGACGTTGTACGACGTCGGGTCGTTTTCCTCCCTTGACGGCCCTGCCGGGCAAACCGGCAACCCAAACCCCGGAGTCTGCCCCCCTTCTGGCTTCGGGGTTTTCTTTTGCGCGGTCTCTCATTTTCACTCCACGCCTTTCTGCGGTTTCCTGGCCGATGGAGAAGAAAGTAGGTGAGCAGCGATCACCATTATTTGAGTGGGTAGATTTCTACCGTCTTTCCTTTTCGCTGCGGGAAACGTGCCACAGAGCGAATTTTCCGATCTGACAGTATGCGACTCAGCTCGCTGCCGGGTTTGGCTACCACGGCGTAATCGAAGCCTTGCAGAGTGTCTGCTTCTTTGGGGTAGAGTCTGACCTGCCGTTCGCCGGGGGCTCGGTCGTTCATATAGTACTGAAGACGTGCCGTTTCATTGTCGCTGAGGATTCGGGCCCGAGAGGGGATATGGCCTGCGGCCCACTGTCCTATCTCAAGAAGATAGCTTTTGTCGCTCGCTGATTCGATCAGGCTGTCAGCGGCTAAAGCGAGAATTCCCGCCAGTACTGCCGTGGCCAGCGTTTTGGACACTCTCCCCTTACGATAACGTTGCCAAAGGTCGTCAAGGGCGAAAACCACCACCGGCAGCAATGCTAGAGCCAGTGCCTGGGTATGGCGGGCAATCATAATGAAGAAGCGCAACTCTTGAAAAAGAAGCACCAAGGCACTTACCCCAAGATAGAAGAACAGAGCACGGCGATATTCCGCGGGAAGCCCAGGAGCAGGAAACCAGCGCCGAAAGAGCAGTATCAGGAAAAAAGGCCAGGAAAGGGTCGTTATCAGGTCTTTTACAATGTCCACTAGAGCTGCGAAAAAAAGGACCCACACTGCCGCAGCGTGATCGTAATAGGGTGAGAGAAGTTGCTGTAGCGCTTCTGCCTTGGCGGGAAGCTCCTCCATCAATACCTTTTGCAGAGTAAACCAGCCGTTGGAAAGTTCCGTTGCCAAGCGGGTCTCATCCCATGTGTGCTTATCCATACCAGCTAGAAGGACAGTGATGCCAACGGCAAGGGGTAGGTAAGCCTTGAGCATGCCTAAGAGCCGCTTTCCCTCTGTGGCGGGAATGGTCAGCAAACCCAAAGGCATGAGCGCTAAAAAGGCGGCGCCTTCCACTCGAAATAGGGTGGCCGTTCCCATGGCGATATACCACCCTAGCAAGTCTTTCCAGGAAAAACGGCGCATTAAATCCACATAAAATATTAGGGCAATCATCGAAAAGGCCCAGTAACCGTGGTCTCGGATGATCTCCGCACGATTGTCATTAAGATAGGGCAATACCAGCACTACGATAGCCCCTACAGCCAAGGTTCGGCTGTTTGCACGAAGTCGTTCCAAAAGGCGTAGAAAGGCGAGTATCAGCAATAGATCTAGGCTGGCGCCAAGCAATTTCGCACTTGTTTCTGCGGTCACTCCCAAGACCGTGGCTACGCCGTGAATGAGCCACGAGAAGAAGATCCAGTGGCTCGCGTATCCCAAGGAAGAGGCGTCTCCTTTTGCATAGGCGGCCAAGAGGTAGACTACTGCATCTTTATTGATGATGGGGTGGATATAGGCATACCATGCCGACAGTGCGATACTGACAATGCTAGAAGTTAGATAAATGCAACGGCGTTCACAGGAGATCACCGTTTTGCCCTCTTCTCTTCCGGTTTGTTCAGCCAGCGATCCAGCACGCTGTGCGCTTCGTCGATGCCGCTCCGTTTGAGGGCGGAGAAGAGCTGGACGCTAAAATCCCCCTTCATCCCTTCCAGCGCCCTGCGTACCTGGATGAGGGTGGAGGCGGCGGCGCCGCGTCCCAGCTTGTCGGCCTTGGTGAGCAGAACATGGACCGGAAGCCCTCTATGGGCGGCCCACTCCAGCATCTGCAAATCGAACTCCTTCAGCGGATGGCGCACGTCCATGAGCAGGATCAGGCCGCGCAGGCAGCGGCGCTGCTCCAGATAGTCGGCCAGGTTGCGCTGCCACGCCTGCTTGATCTTTACCGACACCCGGGCGAATCCGTAGCCGGGTAGATCCACCATGCGGCGTGACTCGTCCAGCGCGAAGAAGTTGATGAGCTGGGTGCGGCCCGGCGTCTTGCTCACCCGGGTGAGCCCTTTGTGGTCGCAAAGGGCGTTGATGGCCGAGGACTTGCCGGCGTTGGAGCGGCCGGCGAAGGCCACTTCGAAACCTTCGTCGCGCGGGCACTGGCTCAGCTTCGCCGCGCTGGTGAGGAAACGAGCCTGACGGTAGAAAAGGTCGTTCATCTTGGTTTGCGGGCCGACCGTCGGGGACCGAGGCCCGACTAGAGAGTCTTGCCAGTGGGACGCTTCCAGGTGCCGGACTTGCCGCCCGACTTCTCCTCCAGGCGCACGCGGTCAATCACCATGCCGCGGTCCACCGCCTTGCACATGTCGTAGATGGTGAGCAGGGCCACCTGGACCGCGGTGAGCGCCTCCATCTCCACCCCGGTCTGCCCGCGGCACTCCACCCGGGCGGTGCAGCGCACCCGGTCCTCTTTTTCTTCCGGCTCGAACTCCACCGCCACCCGGGTGAGCGACAGGGGGTGGCAGAGCGGCACCAAGTCGGCGGTCTTCTTGGCCGCCATGATGCCGGCGATGCGGGCCACGCCCAGCACGTCTCCCTTTTTGTGGCCCCCTTCGAGGATCAGTCTCAGGGTTTCGGGTTGCATGCGGATCATCCCGGAGGCGACCGCCACCCGGTGGCTGCTCTCCTTCCCGCCCACGTCCACCATGTGGGCCTGGCCGCGCTCGTCGAAATGGGTGAGATCGCTCATGCCCGCTCCCGGTCGAACTCGATGGATTTGGAGACTTCGTGCACTTCGAAGGCCATCGCTCGGAGGTCGCCCAGCACCCAGGTGGCCTTGGGCTTGCCCACGCCGCCCACGGTGCCCGGGTTGACCAGGGCCGTCCTACCCCCGCGCACGTTGGGCAGCCATTCGATCTCCACCTTGTGGCTGTGGCCGCAGCAGACCAGGTCGAAGTCGCCGGTGGCCGCCATGGCGCGGGCATAGTGGGGATAGTGGACCATGAAGATGCGTCGGCCGTCCAGTTCGATGGCGGCATCCATGCCGTGATAGCGGATCGCTCCGCCCGGCTTGTGGCTCAACCGGGTCAGTGCGTAGAGGTCGCCGGTGTTGTTGCCGTGGATCACGTGCACCGGCAGCCCGAAGGGCTCGATTTTGGCCAGGGTGCTGGGCGCCACCACGTCGCCGCAGTGGAGCACTGCTTCGGCGCCCAGCGCCTTGGCGTCGGCCACCGCCGCTTCCAGCAGGGGAATGTGGTCGTGGCTGTCGGAGAGGATGCAGACCTTCATCAGAAATGGGGCTTTTCCGGTGCGTTCTGGAACATCTTGAGCGAGTTGCGGATCTCCTCCTTGGCGGCTTCCGCCCCTTCCCAGCCCTTGACCCGCACCCATTTGCCCTCGTCCAGATCCTTGTAGTGCTCGAAGAAGTGGGCGGTGCGGTCGAGCAGCTCCTTGGGCAGGTCGGTCACGTCTTGCACGTGGCTCCAGCGGTCGGTGATGTCGTCGGCCGGCACCGCCATCACCTTGGCGTCGTCGCCCGATTCGTCGGTCATGATGAGCACCGCCACCGGCCGGGCGCGGATCACCGAGCCGGGAATCAGGGGGAAGGCGGTGGGCACCAGCACGTCGCAGGGGTCGCCGTCGTCGGAGAGGGTGTGGGGAATGTAGCCGTAGTTCACCGGGTAGCGCATGGCGGTGCGCAGGATACGGTCCACGAACATGGCGCCCGACTCCTTGTCCACCTCGTACTTCACCGGGTCGGCGTTGGCGGGAATCTCGATGATGACGTTCACCTCGTCGGGCGGGTTCTTGCCGCTGGTCACGCGATCCAGGTTCATCTTCTCACTCCTGCGGGTTTCGTCGGTGTGGATGGGGGCGAGGCCGGCGTGCCCGACGAGACTTCGCTGCCCGTCGGCGTCAACGCCGCCTCAGGCTGGAGTAGTCCTCGCCGGGCCTGAGATCGAAGCGCGCCTCGAGGTCGTATTCGCGGATCAGGCGGTCCACCGCCGCCTGGCCGTGCACCAGTTGCACCTCGGCCAGAATCATACGGATGCTGTTGCGGTTGTAGCCGCTGGTGAACTGCAGCTGAACCTCGATCAGCTCCTTGGCGCGTTCGATCTTCATGTTGAAGAGGCCGGCCCGAGGGCCGGCCTTTCGCCGTCAGATCTCGAAGGCGGGCAGCTTCTTCTCCACCGCTGCCAGCTTCAGAGTCACGTATTTGGGCATGCCGTTCTCGTCGTAGGGAGGATAGGCCTCGCCCTGGATGAGCGGATAGAGATACTCCTTGCAGGCGTCGGTGATGCCGAAACCGTCGTCGGTGATGAACTCCATGGGCATCATCTTCTCCACGTTGGCCACTTCCGAGAGCGGGGCCTCGCCGATGCTCCATTTGTAGGGGCTGGAGGACTCGCGCACGATGGTGGGCATGATGGAGTTCTTGCCTTCCAGCGCTTTCTCCACCGCAGCCTGGCCCAGCGCGTAGGCTTGGTCCACGTCGGCCTTGGAGGCCAGGTGGCGCGCCGCCCGCTGCAGGTAGTCGGCCACCGCCCAGTGGAACTTGTAGCCCAGGGCGTCCTTGATCATGTTGGCCACCACGGGCGCGGCGCCGCCGAGCTGGGCGTGACCGAAGGCGTCGCGCGTGCCCTGTTCGGCCAGGAAGCGACCGTCGGGCCAGTGGCACCCTTCGGAGACGACGATGGTGACATAGCCGAACTTCTCCACTTTGGCCTTCACCGAGGCGAGGAACTTCTCCTGGTCGAACTCCACTTCGGGGAAGAGCACCACCACGGGGATGCCGTAGTCCTCGATGAGGCCGCCGGCGGCGGCGATCCAGCCGGCGTGGCGCCCCATCACCTCGATGACGAAGACCTTGGTGGAGGTCTTGGCCATGGAACGCACGTCGAAGCTGGCTTCCAGAGAGGAGACGGCGATGTATTTGGCCACCGAGCCGAAGCCGGGGCAGTTGTCGGTGATGGGCAGGTCGTTGTCCACCGTCTTGGGCACGTGGATCGCCTGCACGGGGAAGCCCATCTTCTCGGAGAGCTGGGAGACCTTGTAGCAGGTGTCGGCGGAGTCGCCGCCGCCGTTGTAGAAGAAGTAGCCGATGTCGTGCGCCTTGAACACTTCGATGAGCCGCTCGTATTCGCGCTGGTTCTCCTCCAGGCTCTTGAGCTTGTAGCGGCAGGAGCCGAAGGCGCCGGACGGCGTGTGCTTCAAAGCGGCGATGGCCTCGTCTGACTCCTGGCTGGTGTCGATGAGGTCTTCCGTGAGCGCCCCGATGATGCCGTTGCGGCCGGCGTAGACGTTGGCGATCTTGTCCGAGTGGTTGCGGCAGGCTTCGATGACGCCGCAGGCGGAGGCGTTGATCACGGCGGTGACGCCGCCGGACTGGGCGTAGAAGGCGTTCTTGGCAGTCATGGGATCTCCTTTATCTTCTTGACGAATCGGATTGGGGTTGAAAATTTCCTTCCGGCGCGGGCGGAACCGCGGGCGCGCCCGGCGCCGGCGATCTCACTTGATGTCTCCCCGCTCGCGGGCCTCGTGGTCCGCCTGGGCCTGCAGCAGAGAGACCATGCATTCACTCAGGTCGTCGTACTCGTGGACGCCCGTTCCATACTGCTGGTAACCCCGGTAGAAGAATTGGCACCGGTAGCGCCGGTCGCCGGTCTTGAAAACCACGAAGTTGCACCCTTCGTGGTTCCAATAGACCACGGGACAGGTGGTGAGCTCGCGGTCCGCCGGCGAGAGACGGATCTCGGCGTCGGCCAGTTCGTAGGGCTTCTCTTCGCCGTAGCGCTCTTTGAGAGTGGTCGTGATGATCCACTCCTCGCTCTTGCCGAAATCGGGAATCGTTGCCATGGCTGTATGGTGGATCAATTCAAAATTCGCAGAAAATCAGACACTTTGGCACGGATTCATTTGACATCCGGGCCTTGGAGCGATTAGTTTATAGCAGGTATGCCTGCAATCCGGTCAATCTGCCAATTATACAGGAAAACGGTGGAGAGGCCATTTTCGAAAGGGACGGAATAACAATGCGAATCATTCTTATGGGTCCGCCTGGGTCGGGAAAAGCGACGATCTCCAGGAAAATTGCAGAGAAATATGGCATTCCCACCATCGGCATGGAAGAGGTGGCGGAAGCGCTTTCCGCTCTGGCGAGCCGCGAAGACGAAGAGGGCCGGATGGCCAGAGACGCCATCGCGGCGGGCCGGGTGTCGGACGAGGTGTGCAACCTGGTGCTCAAGCAAGTGCTCTCGCGAGACGACCTGACCCGGGGCTATGTGCTCCTCGGCTACCCCAAGGATGGCGCCCAGGCGGAGGTGCTGGACACGGCGATGCGCCAGGCGGGCCGCCCCTTCGATCTGGTGTTGATGATCGACATCGACCGGGACGAGCTGATGGAGCGCCGGGTGGGGCGCATCGATTGCGACAGCTGCGGCGCCCAGTACAACCTCTACGTCAATCCGCCCATGGTGGAAGGGGTGTGCGACCTTTGCGGCGGCCGTCTCACCCGGCGCCCCCGCGGCTACGAAGAGAACATCTCCAACCAGCTGCGCGAGTACGATGTGAACGTGCAGCCCATCCTTGACTATTTCGAGAAGCGGGGCCTCCTCCGCTACGTGGACGGCAACGGCACCGAGGAGGAGTTGTGGCGGAACGTCCAACGGGTCATCGACTCCGTCGAACCCGCCGAGGTGGAAGAGTCGGTTGGCGCAAAAGGGGGCGGTAAAAAGCCGCCGGCGAAGAAGGCTTCGGGGGAAAGCGGCTCGTCGAAAAGCGTCAAGAAGGCTTCTGCCGTCAAAGCGGCGAAGGCATCGAAGAAAGCCGCCAAGAAAGCGGCGGCCAAGAAGAAGGTCGTCAAGAAGGCCGTCAAGAAAAAGGTGGCGAAGAGAGCGGCCAAGAAGGCGGTCAAGAAAGCGGCGAGCAAGAAGGTCGCCGCGAAAAAAGTGGTCAAGAAGACGCCGGCTTCCAAGGTGTCCAAGAAGAGGGCGGCGGTCAAGAAGGTCGCCAAAAAGAAAGCGTCCAAGAAGAAGGCCGTCAAGAAAAAGGTGGCGAAGAAGGCGACCAAGAAGGTGACCAAGAAGGCGACCAAGAAGGCGACCAAGAAGGCGGCCAAGAAGGCGGTCGAGAAAGCAGCGAGCAAGAAGGTCGCCGCGAAAAAGGTGGTCAAAAAGACGCCGGCTTCCAAGGTGGCCAAGAAGAAGGCGGCGGCCAAGAAGGTCCCCAAAAAGAGTGCGTCCAAGAAGAAATCCACCCCCCGCAAGGCGGTGAAGAAAAGAGCCGCGAAGTAAAGGTTTCCAGAGCGCTCTGCGAAACCACATTCCGGAGCGGCGACGGAGCGCGGTATAATTTTTTCTATGGATACCGACAAGCACGATGTGCGGGTGGTGGTGGAGACCGCCTACCTGCCTGACCAGTCCCGGCCCGAGCGCAACCGCTACGTCTTCGCCTACACCATCACCATCTCCAACCGGGGAACCCTGGGCGCGCGGCTGCTCAACCGCCATTGGGTCATCACCGACGCCAACGGTCGGACCCAGGAGGTGCGCGGAGAAGGGGTGGTGGGCCAGCAGCCCCATCTGGCGCCTGGCGAGAGCTACCGCTACACCAGTGGAACCGCCCTGGAGACGCCGGTGGGCGCCATGGAGGGCGAATACGAAATGGTCGATGACGAGGGGCGCCGTTTTCTGGCGCTCATCGAGCCCTTCTCCCTGCGGATGCCCCACACCATAAACTGACATGGCCACCTGGGTCATCGGTGACATCCAGGGGTGTTACGACGAGCTGCGCGCCCTGCTCGACCGGCTCCATTTCGACCCCTCGAAAGACTGCCTCTGGTTCGTCGGCGATCTGGTGAACCGTGGCCCCCGCTCGCTGGAGACCCTGCGCTTCGTCCGGGGGCTGGGGGAGCTGGCCACGGTGGTGCTGGGAAACCACGATCTGCACCTGTTGGCGCTGGCCTGCGGCGAGGGAGAGGCGAAGGCGGACGAGGATCTGAAAGAGGTGCTGCGCGCTCCGGATCGCGACGAGCTGATCCATTGGCTGCGCCACCGGCCGCTGCTGCATCACGATGCCGGCTTGGCGTTCACTCTCATCCACGCCGGCCTGCCGCCGCAGTGGGATCTGTCCACCGCCGTCGCCTGCGCGCGCGAGGTGGAGGAGGTGCTGCGGAGCGACGCCCACCGCGAATTCTTTCAGGGCATGTACGGCAACAAGCCCAACCGCTGGGATCCGAAACTGAGCGGCATCGACCGCTGGCGCTTCATCACCAACTGCTTCACCCGTCTCCGCTTCGTCACCCGCAAAGGCAAGCTGAAGCTCAAGCTCAAAGGGCCGCCGGCCGGCCAGAAGAAGAAGTACATTCCCTGGTTCCTGCACCCGGAGCGGCGCACCCGGGGCGAACGGATCGTCTTCGGCCACTGGTCGACTTTGGGATACCACGTGGCGGAGAACACCTGGGCCATCGATACCGGCTGCCTCTGGGGCGGCAAGCTCACCGCGCTGCGCATCGACCTGCCGGAGCCCGGTCCTCTGCAGATGCCCTGCCCTGGGGCCCAGGATCCGCGCAATTTCAGTTGATTTCAGTCGAGGAGCGTCGGCCCGAACCGGTCCGGCGGTCGCTTGTCTAGGAGGGTTGCAGCCAATAGACTCCGCCGGTGGCCACCGCCACGGTGGCGAGCCCCAGCAACAGGTTGAAGCCCACCAGTTTGCGGATCCTCGCCAGCTCGCGCGCCCCTTCGGGCCAGTCTTCCGCCTCCACCGCCATCCTCAGCGCCCGGTAGGGGACGAAGAAGACGTAGAAGAAGACTCCCATCATCACCAGCCCCATGGCCAGCATCAGGTGCACGTGCAGAGCGACGCCGCCCATGCCGCCATAGACGCTGAAGATCATCCACAGGCCGCTGGCCAGAATCGCCGCCACGCAGCCCCACACCCAGGGAAAGAAACGGCCGAAGACCCCCACCCAGAGGCGCAGCCGCTGGGGCGGTTCCAATCTTTCTGCGGCCACGGGGCGCAGGCACTGATGGGCGAAGAACATGCCGCCCACCCAGATCACCACGGCGAGCACGTGCAACGGGATGGCAAGGTTCATGGAGGTTGCTCCGACGATGTGAGTTTCCTTCCATTTTACTCGACCCCGGGCGTCCCCCGCGCTCGAAAAGCCGGGCAAGCCAAAGTTGCCCCCGCCCGATACGCGCTAAAATCCTTTCACCTCAGCCAGGAGAACCGCCATGAATCCCGCCGAACACCATGTCGCCGTTCTCGGCGCAACGCCCAAGCCCGAACGATACGCCAACCAGGCGGTGCGCCTGTTGCTGGAGAAGGGCTATAAGGTGACGCCCATCCATCCCAGGATCGACGAGATCGAAGGGTTAGCCGTGGCCTCCTCGCTGGAAGCGGTGGAGCAGCCCATCCACACCCTCACCCTCTATGTGGGTCCCGCCCGCCTGGAGCCCCTGACCGACGCCATCCTTGCGGCCCGCCCCGGTCGCGTCATCTTCAATCCGGGCACCGAGACCCCCTCGGTGCAGCGGGCCCTGGACGAAGCCGCCATTCCCTGGGAAGAGGCCTGCACCCTGGTGCTGCTGCGCACGGGCCAGTTCTGAGACCATGGCGCCGAGATCCCCCTACATCACCCGCGAAGGCTACGAGTCGCTCAAGGCCGAGGCGGAAGGGCTCTGGAAGAGGCGCCGCGAAGTGGTCCAGGCGCTGGCGGCGGCCGCGGCGGAAGGGGACCGCTCGGAGAACGCCGAGTACATCTACCGCAAGAAGCAACTGCGCGAACTGGACCGGCGCATCCGCTATCTGCAGAAGCGGTTGCCCGAGCTGAAGGTGGTGGAGCGCCGTTCCGGCGCCTGCGATCGGGTCTTCTTCGGCGCCTGGGTGGAGCTGGAGGACGAAGCCGGCGACACGGCTTGCTACCGCATCGTCGGCGCCGACGAGTTCGATCCCAAACGCAATTGGATCAGCGTGGATTCCCCCATGGCCCGCGCCTTGCTCGGAAAGGCGCTGGACGAGGAGGTTCGGGTCCGCACCCCCGGCGGCCGGCGCACCCTGCTGGTGGTGTCGGTCCGCTACGAAGAGCCCGGGTGAAGGACCCGCCGCAGCCGCGTCACGATCACTTCCGGCGAGCTGCTGTGCTGGATCATATCCACCAGCACCCCTCTCTCGTCGACGATATAGATCACCGAGGAGTGGTCCACCGCGTAGCCGAAGGAGGAATCTTCCACCAGCGCCTTGCGGAAATAGGCGCCGTAGCGTTTGGCGATCGATTTCAGCCGCTCCAACGGGCCGGTGAGGCCGATCAGCTTGGGGTGAAAGTAGCGGACGTACTCCACCAGCTTTCGGGGCGCGTCCCGTTCGGGATCGACGCTGACGAAGAGCGGCTGCACGCGCGCCAGCTCTTCGGGCGAAAGTCGCTTGAGCGCGGTGGCGAGCGCGCCAAGAGTGGTGGGGCAGACGTCCGGACAAGAGGTGTAGCCGAAATAGAGCAGCACCACCTTGCCGCGGAAGTCCGACAGAGAGACCGGCCCCTGCGCCGACTGCAGGGTGAAGTCGCCACCCATGCCGGGATAGGGGCCTTGCGGCGCCTTTTCGGTGAAGAGAAACCAGCCGCCGGCGCCGACCAGGGCCAACGCCAGCAGCCACGCCAGCCGTTTCATCACTGCATCGGCATGTGGCGTTTCATCGGCATGCCATGGCCCATGGTCATTCCGAAGCGGCGCACTTCCGCCTGGATCGCTTTCTTGCTGCCGTCCTCGAAGACCAGAGTGATGGGCAGCTTGTCGCCCGCCTTGAAGGCGTGCTTGAGCTTCATCACCATCAGATGCAGACCGCCCGGCTTGAGCTCGGTGCGGCCGCCGGCGGGAACGGCCATCTCTTTCACCGGGCGCATGCGCATCACGCCGTTGTCGTTGATGTGGGTGTGCAGCTCCACCATGCCGGCGGCGGGCGATTCGGCGGCCACCAGCTTGTGATCCGCCGCTCCCTTGTTCATCATGGTGAAGAAGGCGGCGGTGGTGGTCATGTTGGGAGGCATCTCCCGCGCCCAGGGATCCATCACCTGCACCTCTTGGGCGGCCGTGCCGGCGAAGGCCGGTGCCGAGAGCAGCAGGGCCAGAGCGGCGACTGGGAAAGGATTGCGCATGATACGACTCCTCGAAGTGTCATGGGGAGCAAAAAGCATAACAGCGATCCCTTCCGCCCAGACAGGACATAGGTCAATTTATTTCGATATTTCATATAGTTGCGCCATATCGCACAGCTTGTTGCATGGATCTGACGGACTCCGCCTCCGAAGCGTTCGCCCGGCGCGTGCTGCGCTGGCACCGGCGTCACGGCCGCCACGACCTCCCCTGGCAACGGGAGCGCACCCCCTACCGCGTCTGGATCTCGGAGATCATGCTGCAGCAGACCCGGGTGGAGACGGCGATCCCCTACTATGAACGGTTCCTCGCCGCCTTTCCCGAAGTGGGGACGCTCGCCGCGGCCACGGAAGATCGGGTGCTGCACCTCTGGTCCGGTCTCGGTTACTACGCCCGGGCGCGCAACCTGCACCGCGCGGCCCGCATCGTCGTGGAAAAACATGGCGGCCGCTTTCCCGAGGCGTTCGACGCGGTGCTGGCGCTGCCCGGCGTCGGCCGTTCCACTGCCGGCGCCATCCTCTCTTTGGCTCTGGGGCAGCGCCATCCCATTCTCGACGGCAACGTCAAGCGGGTGCTCGCGCGCCACTTCGCCGTGGCCGGCTGGCCGGGGCGGAGCGCGGTGTCGAAGCGCCTCTGGGCCTTGAGCGACCGCCTCACTCCAACCGAAGCGGTGGCGGACTACAACCAAGCGATGATGGATCTGGGCGCCACCCTCTGCACCCGCGCCCGCCCGCGCTGCGGTCGATGCCCCCTTCGCAAGAGCTGCCGAGCGGCAGCCGCCGGCGCCGTGGAGCGCTACCCCGCGCCCAGGCCCCGGCGCATCCTTCCCGAGAAACGGGTGCAGATGCTGGTGGTGCGGGATTCCAAGGGGCGGGTGTTGCTGGAGAAGCGACCGCCCGCCGGCGTCTGGGGCGGTTTGTGGAGCCTCCCTGAACTCCAGCCCGACCAAGAGCCGTGCGCCTGGTGCCGCGAGCATCTCGCCCTGGAGGTGCGCGACGAAGGTGCACTGGCCGAACGCCGCCACGGCTTCAGCCACTTTCTTCTTCACATCCAACCGCGCCTGCTGCGCTTGAAAAACCCGGCAACGGGCGTGCTGGATGGCCGGCGGACCCTCTGGTATAAACCGGACCAATCCCATCGCGGCCTGGCCGCGCCCGTGGCGGCCCTGCTGCGGGAACTCTTTAAGGAAGACCCACCATGACCCGAACCGTGCACTGCGTGAAACTGGGCCGCGAGGCCGAAGGGCTCGATCGCCAACCCTATCCCGGCGAACTGGGCAAGCGCATCTTCGACAACGTCTCCAAGGAGGCCTGGCAGGGCTGGCTCCAGCACCAGACCATGCTCATCAACGAATACCGCCTCTCGCCCCTCAAGCCCAAGGACCGCAAGTTCCTCGAGGAGCAGATGGAGAAGTATTTCTTCGGCGAAGGGGCCGATATCCCACCCGATTTTCGCCCCCAGTGAAGGAGGGGCGTCGAATTTCTTCTTGACGCAAGCGGCAATGCCGGGATTAAATATGCCGCCTTGCCGATCATCGCGCCCAGGTAGCTCAGTCGGTAGAGCAGAGGACTGAAAATCCTCGTGTCGGTGGTTCGATTCCGCCCCTGGGCACCAAATACTTCTCGCATACTATCCCATACCGTTCCGAAGTCCGCGTAACTGCGGGCTTTTTTGATGCTAGACTCTTCCCATACTGCCCCATGCCGCCCCAGGGTTGCCCCCGAAAAAGTGGGGCAACTTTGGGGGCAACTCTTCGAGGGGGTGGGGCAACTTTTCCGGGGAGACGGATTCCAGGGGGGAGCCATGCCACTGACAGACGCGACCATCCGCAAGACCAAGCCACGAGAGCGGATATTCAAGCTGCACGACGAAAAGGGGTTGTATCTGGAGATCACCCCCAAGGGGGCGAAGCGTTGGCGGTTCAAGTACCGGCGGCCTGGCACGGGCAAGGAGAACCGGCTTTCGATGGGTGTTTATCCGGAAGTAACGCTGAAGGAAGCCAGACGACGACGTGATGAGGCCCGCAAGCTGCTTGATGTCGGGATTGATCCTGGACAGGCACGCCGGGCGGAGCAGGTGGAGCGCCGTCTTGCCGCCGCCAATTCCTTTCAGGCGGTTGCTGAAGAATGGATAGCCGAGCACCTGGCGACCAAGAGCAAGAGCTACCGCGAGAAGATTGCTCGCCTGCTGAGCCGGGATGTTTTCCCTTACCTGACCTCGTCGCTCCGCTTCGCGCGGGGCGTCTTCGTTTCCAGAGAGCTCCACCGGATCGAATGCGGCCTTGATCCACGGGATTCCTACCCGGGCTTGTGGCCTTTTCGAACGACATGGACCGTTTTGGGGGTACGCTGCGCCGGTTCTCTTCTATTCTGGTCTGGTTTGCGTTTTGAGCTCCCTTTCCGAAATTGAATTACCATACCTTTGGAATCCATGAAGCAAGGCATTTGAAACGTCTTCATCGTAGGCATCAACTCGGGATCGGACCGGGGTTTCGCCGAAGCGCTGCTGGAGCGGGGTTGGCGGGTTCACGCCTGGAGTTTCGGAAGCATTTGCCGGATTCCCGATCCGGGAGGATACGCCCGTCTGGATGGACCATTTTGGCGATGAGTGAAGCCGTCGCGCATGAAACGCTGTTTCAGGGGCTCACCGAAGGTACTCTTCTGCTCACTGCCGGCAGCCGCCTGGCGCGCACCCTGACGGAGGCCCACGCCGCCTGGCGGAAGGTGCAGGGCGCTTCGGCCTGGGAGACGCCCGCCATTCTGCCATGGGAACGCTGGCTGGAGCGGCTCTGGGAGGAGGCGCTCCTGTTCTCCTCCGAGCCGCTGCCGCTGCTGATGGGGCGCCATCAGGCGCGGCGTCTGTGGCGGGAGGCGGTGCGCCGTGAGGAGATTTCGGCCCTCATTCCCGGCGGCTTGGCGGAACAGTTGCAGAAGAGCTGGGAGCGGTTGCACCAGTGGCGGCTGTCGCTGGACGATCCCCTCTTCCAAAGCAACGAAGAGAGCTTTCTCTTTGCGAAACTGGCGCGCCGCTTCCGGGCGCTGTGCCGGCGGCGCCAGCTGCTCACCGCCGACGAGTTGCCGGAGCGCCTGGCGCAGCTGGCGGGGATCCTTCCCTTGCCCGAATGCATCGAGCTAGCCGGCTTCGAGCTTCTCACTCCGGCGCAGGAGTGGCTGCTCGACGCGCTGGAAGAGGAGGGCGTGAAGGTGCGCCGGCTTGCCCCTCCCGCCGCTGGCCGCCGGGCTTGGCGCCTTGCCGCTGCCGATCCCGGGGTAGAGTTGGAGTTGGCCTGCGCCTGGGCCCGCGCTCGGCTGGAGGAGGATCCCCGACGGCGGCTGGCCATCGTCATTCCCGATCTGCAGCGGCGGCGCGACGAAGTGGAGCACCGCCTCGGAAAGATCTTCGAGCCGGGAGGCCTGGCGCCCGGCGCCGGCGCCGGGCCGCGCCCCTGGAACCTCTCGCTCGGCCGCCCCTTGGCGGAGCAGCCCCAGGTGGAGATCGCGCTCGCTCTGCTGGAGCTGGCCGCCGCTCCGCTTCCACCGGAACGGGTAGAGCTGCTGCTGCGCAGCCCCTGGTTGGCGGGGGCGGAAGAGGAGCGCTTCCAGCGGGCCAAGCTGCTCCGCCGCCTGCGCGAGAAGAGCCGCTTTCCCCTCGGTTTGACGGCCCTGTTGCACCACGCCTCGGCGCTGGACGCGGAGAGCGGCGGGCCTCTGCCATGGAACGCTCCCCGCCTGAGCCGATCCCTCGCCCGGCTGGAGGCGGCGGTGCGCGAAACCGGCCGCGCCCCCTGTTCCCCTTCCCGCTGGGCCGAACGGTTCACCCTCTGGCTGGAGGCGGGCGGCTGGGTCACTTCGGGACTCGACAGCCACCATTTCCAAGTGCTGGAGCGTTGGCGACGGTTGCTGGAGGAATATCGCGCTCTGGATCTGGTGGCCGGCACCTTTTCTCTGGGCGAAGCGCTGGTGGAGCTGGGCGCCATGGCGCGCGGTGTCCTCTTCCAGCCGCAGAGCCCGCCGGCGCCGCTGCAAGTGCTGGGGCTCTACGAAGTGAGTGGGCTGGCCTTCGACGGTCTCTGGGTGGTCGGCCTGCACGAAGGCGCCTGGCCGGCGCTGCCCCCTCCCGACCCCTTCCTGCCCCTGAGTCTGCAGCGCGAGCGGCGGATGCCGGGCGTCGATCCAGGGCGCGAGCTGGAACTGGCCGGTCGCTGGACACGGCGGCTGGCGGAGTCCGCTCCCGAAGTGATCTTCAGCCATCCCCGGGCCGAGGGCAGCGAGCCGCTGTCGCCCAGCCCCCTGTTGCACTCCTATCCAGAGACCGAGGCCGCCGCCTTGGGCGTGGTCCCGCCGCCGCGCTGGGAAGAGCGGATTCGGGAGAAGGCGCGCCTGGAACTCCTGGAAAGGGACGAGGCGCCGCCTCTCTCCGGCCGGGTGCCGGGCGGTACCGCTCTCTTTCGCCACCAGGCCAACTGCCCTTTCCGCGCCTTCGCGGAGGAGCGGCTGCGGGCCGAGGCTTTTCCCGCCGTTCGCGTCGGGCTGGACGCCGCCGGCCGGGGCACCCTGCTCCACCGCGCCCTGGAGATCCTTTGGGAGAAGCTGGGAGATCAGGCCACTCTGCGGTCGCTGGACGGCGCGGCGTTGCGGCGGGAGGTGGACAATGCCGTCTCCGCCGCCCTGGCCCGGCTGGAGGTTGAGCTCCCCGGTCTCTTCGGGCCGCGCGGGCGCAACCTGGAGGCGCGCCGCCTGAAGCGGTTGCTGCTCCAATGGCTGGAGCTGGAGAAGGAGCGTGCTCCTTTCCGGGTAGTGGCCCGGGAACTGCACCTGAAGGGGCGCAGCGGCCCCGTTGAGTATCGTCTCTTCATCGACCGGCTGGACGAGCTGGAAGACGGCCGCCGCCTGGTGATCGACTACAAGAGCGGCCGCGTGAGTCCTTCCGCCTGGTTCGGCGAGCGACCGGAAGACCCCCAACTTCCGCTCTACGCCACCACTCTGGAGACTGCCCCGGTGGGCGTGGCCTTCGCCGTGCTGCGCGCTGGCGAAATCGCTTTCAAAGGAGTGGCGGCCGAGGCGGGGCTGCTGCCCGATGTGCCTCCGTCGCGCCCCTTTCCGGAGCAGCGCGAAGCGATGGAGGATTGGGCCGCGGCCCTGGCCCGCTGGCGGCGGACCCTCGACCGGCTGGCCTGCGCTTTCGCCGCTGGAGAAGCGGCGGTGGATCCGAAGAGAGGCGCCGCCACCTGTCGGGAGACCTATTGCCAACTACAGCCTTTGTGCCGCTTCCACTCGGCGGAGGAGGCTGGCCATGAGTGAGCGCCCGCTAGACTGGAAGGCACGCCAGCAGGCCCTGGAGCCGGGCGGCTCCTTCATCGTCCAGGCGCCGGCGGGGTCGGGCAAGACCGGCCTGCTCACCCAGCGGTTCCTGCGGCTGCTGGCCAACGTGGAACATCCGGAAGAGATCCTGGCCATCACCTTCACCCGCAAGGCGGCTGGAGAGATGCGGGAACGCATCCTGGAAGCGCTGCGCCAGGCCGCCGACGGCGTGGCGCCGCAAGAGGCGTACGCGCGGCAGACCTTCGAGCTGGCCCGGGCCGCCCTGGCCCGCGACCGGGAGCGCCAATGGCGCCTGTTGGAGAATCCCGCCCGGCTGCGGGTGCGCACCATCGACGCCTTCTGCCAATACCTGGCCGCCCAGGCGCCGTTGGGTTCCGGTTTGGGTGCCGTGCCTGGAGTGGCGGAATCGGCCGCTCCCCTCTATGAGCAGGCCGCCCGCAATCTGCTCGAAGAGCTGGAGAGCGAAACGGTAGGCGCCGCTCTGGAGCGGCTGTTGGAAGAGCGTGACAACGATGCCGGCCGCCTCGCCACCCTGCTGGCACAGATGTTGGCGCGGCGCGACCAGTGGTTGCACCATCTGAGCGCCGGCAATGCTCGCGCGCATCTGGAAGCGGCGTTGCGGGTGGCGGTGGAGCAGGGGTTGAAGGCGGCCGCCGAGGCCCTGGCTCCCTGGGAGGCGGCCTTGGTGCCCTTGGTGCGTTTCGCCGCCGACAATATGGATCCAAGCGGTCCTCTGTCGGCCTGTCGCGATCTCCATGCCCTGCCGCCGGCCGCCGCGGACTTCCTGCCCGCTTGGCGCGCCCTGGCCGATCTGCTTCTGAAGAAAGACTCTCTCCAATGGCGCCGGCAGGTGAACAAGAACCAGGGCTTTCCGGCCGGCTGCGAGCAAAAGATCGCAATGCGGGAACTGCTGCGGGAGCTTGACGGCCAGGAAGAGGTGGCCGAGATCCTGGACGCAGTGCGCAAACTGCCCGAACCGGGCTATCGGGACGAGGAGTGGCTGGCGCTCGAAGCTCTCTTCCAGGCGCTGAAGCGGGCGGCGGCCCATCTCCAGCTGGTTTTCGCCGAGAGTGGGGAGCTGGATTTCACCGAAGTGATGTTGCGCGCTCAGCAGGCGCTGGGCGCCCCCGAAGAGCCTACCGAACTGGCTCTGCGCGTGGACTACCGCATCCGCCATCTGCTGGTGGACGAATTTCAGGATACCTCGCGCAACCAGTACGAGCTGCTGCTGCGCCTCACTGCCGGCTGGCAACCGGGCGATGGCCGCACCCTCTTTCTGGTGGGCGATCCTATGCAGTCCATCTACCGTTTTCGCGAGGCGGAGGTGGGCCTGTTTCTGCAGGCGTGGCGCCATGGGCTCGGCGATCTGCCGCTCACTCCCCTGCGGCTGGAGGTGAACTTTCGCTCGCAGGCGGACCTCGTGGCGTGGGTCAATCGTCATCTGCCCCACGCCCTTCCCTCCCGCGACGATCCCTTCACCGGCGCGGTGCACTATGTTCCCGCCACTGCCCACCAGAGCGCCCTGCCGGGAAAGGCCGTCAGCATCCACCCCCGCCTCATCCGCGACGACCGCGCCGAGGCGGAAGAGGTGGTGGCGATCGTGCGCCGCCATCTGGCCGAGGAGCAGGGCGATCTTGCCATCCTGGTGCGCAGCCGCTCCCACGCTGCCGCCATCGCGCCTGCACTCAAAGCGGCTGGCATCCCCTTCCAAGCGGTGGAGATGGAGGGGCTGGCGCAGCGCCCGGTGATCCAGGATCTGTTGGCGCTTGCCCTGGCGCTCCTCTATCCCGCCGATCGGCTCCACTGGCTGGCGTTGCTGCGCAGCCCTCTCTGCGGCCTTTCGCTGGCCGATCTTCACGCCCTGGCAGGGGGGGAAGACGCCGTCCTTCCGGAACTCCTGGCCGACGCCGAGCGGTTGCGGCGCCTCTCCCCGGAAGGGCGCGAGCGCATCGGTCGTGTCCGCCTTTTATTGGAGGCGGCACTGGCGGAAGAAGGGCTGCGTCCCCTGCATCTGCGCCTGGAAGGGCTCTGGTTGGCGCTGGGCGGGCCGGCGGCCTGCGACGACACTGCATTGGAGGAGGCGGAGCTCTTCTTCGAGCGGATTCGTGCCCTGGAAAGGGATGGCCCGCTGACCCGCGAGCGGCTCATGCAGGGCCTGGACGATCTTCACGCCCGTCCCGGCGGCGCCAACGCCCGGGTGCAGCTGATGACCATGCACAAGGCCAAGGGGTTGGAGTTCGACACCGTGATCCTCCCCGGGCTGGGACGCATTCCGCGGGGCGAGGAGTCTCGCTTGCTCTACTGGCTGGAGGCGGTGGACGACGCAGGTCGCCGGCAGCTGATGATGGCTCCCATGAAGGCCGCCTGGGAAAAAGGGGAGAATCCCGCGACCGGTTTCATCAAGGCCCTGGAGGCGCGCAAGGCGGGCCACGAAGCGGGCCGCCTTCTCTATGTGGCGGTGACCCGCGCCAGGCGACGCCTGCATCTACTGGGCCATGCGCCACCCAGGAGTGACGGCGAGCCCGCAGCAGCAAAGGGGAGCCTGCTGGCGCTGCTGTGGCCCGCGCTGAGCCACCGGTGGGAAGCGTTGGAGGCCGGCGGGGAGGAGGGAACGGCTGCTGAGAATTCACTGCTGCGTGTGCCACCCTTGCGGCGGCCTGTCGCCTCCTGGAGGCCGCCTCCGCCGCCTTCCGGTTTGGCGCTCTCCACTTCCCTTGCCGAGGAGAGCGGCGGTACGGTGGAGTTCGACTGGGCCGGCGAGTTGGTGCGCGCCGCCGGCGTGGCGGCCCACCGCCTGTTGCAGCACCTGGCCACCCGGGGCGGTCTGGACAAGGGCTTCCCGCCCCTGCGGCAGGCGGCCGCGCGGTTGCTGCAGCGGGAAGGGCTGGCCGGCGAGCGCCACCGCCAGGCTCTGGTCCTGGTGGAGACCGCCATCGAAAACACCCTGGCCAGCGAGCGGGGCCGATGGATCCTCGACCGGCGCCATTCGATGGCGCAGTGCGAGCTGCCGCTCACAGCGGTGCTGGAGGGCCGCCTCTGCCGGCTGGTGGTGGACCGCACCTTTGTGGATGGCGAGGGGCGGCGCTGGATCATCGACTACAAGACGGGGCGCCACGAAGGGGGCGATCCCCAAACCTTCCTCGACCTTGAGCAGGAGCGCTACCGGACCCAGCTCGAAACCTATGCCGCCGCCTTCCGTCTGCTGGAGCCGCGGCGGCCCCTGCGGGTAGCGCTCTACCACCCCCTGCTGGATGGCTGGCGCGAGTGGGAGCCGGAATGAAGCGGCCCCGCTGGCCCCTGGGTGGATATCGTCGGGGAGAAGTGCCAAGCGCAAAACCACTGGGGCAGAAAAAAGCCCGCCAGGGGATGGCGGGCTAAATCTGACAACAGTCAGGAGGAGTGAGAACATTCTGGATAACTTCCATTACCCGAATGGCAAGATATTGTTTCCAATATCTTGAGGCGTAGTTTAACGCTTCAGCAGAAACTGATATTGACCCAGCTCAAATAAATAACGATAAGCGGGTGGGGTTTTTGCCCTATACCCCGTAGCGCTCGCGGTAGGCGCGGATGGCGTCCAGCTGTGCGCCGGCCTCCGGCCGCTTTTCCAGGAACTCCACCAGGTTCTCCAGCCGGGCGATGGCGACCACCGGGATGCCGTAGTCCCTCTCCACCTCTTGGATCGCCGAGAGCTCGCCGCGGCCCCGTTCCTGGCGATCGAGGGCGATGACCACGCCGGCGGGTTCGGCGCCCTGGGCGTGGATGATCTCCATCGATTCACGGATGGCGGTGCCGGCGGTGATGACGTCATCGACGATGAGCACTCTGCCCTCCAGGGGGTGCCCCACGATGCGACCCCCCTCGCCGTGGTCCTTGGCCTCCTTGCGGTTGAAGGCCCAGCCGGGATTGCGGCCGTGATGGTCGTAGAGCGCGGCGGCGGCCGCCGCCGCCAGGGGGATCCCTTTGTAGGCGGGGCCGAAGAGCAGCTCGAAACCGACGTCCGAGTCGACGATTGCCTGGGCGTAGTAGCGGCCCAGCCGCGCCAACGCCTCTGCGGTGTTGAAGAGGCCGGCGTTGAAGAAGTAGGGGCTCACGCGGCCCGACTTGAGGGTGAATTCGCCGAAGCGCAACACGCCCTGCTTCAGGGCGAACTCGAGAAACTCCTGCTGGTATGGCTGCATGGGTGCGACCCGCTGGGAAAGGGTGGCGGAATGGTAGCGTATAATCGCCGCTCATGCCGACCTCCCACGCCACAGCTCCCTTTCTGGTTCGCACTTGGCGCAGCCTGCAGGTCTATCGCCACCCCCGCGCTCGGGTGATGCTCTTTTTGGGCTTCTCCTCGGGGCTGCCGCTGCTGCTGGTCTTCGGCACTCTTTCGGTGTGGCTGCGCGAGGCGGGGGTGGAGCGTTCCACCATCGGTTTCGTCAGTTGGGTGGCGCTGGCCTACGCTTTCAAATGGGCTTGGTCGCCGCTGGTGGACAAACTGCCGTTGCCCCTGCTCACCCGGCGGTTGGGACGGCGCAGAAGCTGGCTGCTGCTGAGCCAGCTGGCGGTGATGGGGGGGCTGGTGGGCATGGCCTTGAGCGATCCGGTGCATGGCCTGGCCGGCCTGGTGTGGCTGGCGGTGCTGGTGGCCTTCGCCTCGGCCACCCAGGACATCGTCATCGACGCCTTCCGCATCGAGAGCGCGGGAACCCGTCTGCAGGGGGCGTTGGCGGCCGCCTACATGGTGGGCTACCGCCTTGCCATGATCCTCGCGTCCGCCGGCGTGCTCTGGCTCGCCGACTGGGCGGGCGGCGGCGAGAAGGGCTACCATCCAGGGGCTTGGTCGCTGGCCTACCTGGCGATGGCCGCCGCCATGGGGGTGGGCGTGGCCACCACCCTGCTGGTGGACGAGCCCACGGTGCCGCCCAGCGACGAGGAGGTGGAACGGCTGGGAGCACGGCGCATCCGGCGGATCTCCTGGCTGCCTTCCTGGCTCGCGGAACTGCTCGAGTGGCTGTGGCGCACGGTGGTGAGCCCTTTCGCCGATTTTCTGCGGCGCTACCGCTGGCAGGCGGTGCTGCTGCTGGCCCTCATCTCCAGCTACCGCATATCGGACATCGTGCTGGGAGTGATCGCCAACGTCTTCTACATCGATCTTGGATTCACCAAGACGCAGATCGCCGACGTCACCAAAGTGTTCGGCATCGCCATGACTCTGGTGGGCGCCGCCCTCGGTGGGGTGCTGGTGTCGCGTTTCGGCGTCATGCGCATCCTCTTCGTCGGCGCTCTCCTGGCGGCGGCCACCAACCTGCTCTTCTCGCTGTTGGCTCGCAGCGGCCCGGAGCTGGGCCTGCTGATAGGAGTGGTGGCGGCGGACAACCTCAGCGCGGGGCTCGCCTCCGCCGCTTTCGTGGCCTATCTCTCGGCGCTCACCAATGTGGCCTACTCGGCCACCCAGTACGCCCTCTTCAGCTCGGTGATGCTGCTCTTTCCCAAGTTCATCGGCGGCTTCTCGGGGATATTGGTGGAGAAACTGGGCTATCCGGGGTTCTTTCTTCTCACCGCCGCCATGGGAGTGCCGGTGCTGCTGTTGGTGGCGTTGGCCTGGAGGTGGGTGCCGGTGAACGGCGGAGGGCGTCATGGCGCCTGATCTTCTGGGCGCCCTGGTGGTGGGACTGCTCGGCGGGGTTCACTGCCTGGGCATGTGCGGGGGCATCGTCGGTGCGCTCACCCTGGGGCAGGGTGGCGCGTCCGCCGGCGACCTCCATTTCTGGCAGTTGCAGCTCGGCTACAACCTGGGACGCCTGACCAGCTACATGGCGGCCGGCGCCCTGGCAGGCGGGCTGGGATTGTTGCTGGCCGGCTCCGTCCCCCTCGCCGGGGCGCAGCGGGCGCTGAGCGTGCTGGCGGGCCTCTTCATGATCGTTCTGGGGCTCTACCTGGGCGGTTGGTGGAGCGGGCTGGCGCGGGTGGAGCAGGCGGGCGGCCTGCTCTGGCGGCGGGTGGAGCCTTTGGGCCGTCGCTTGCTGCCGGTGCGCTCCCCTTTTCGCGCTTTTCTGCTGGGTATGGTGTGGGGGTGGCTGCCTTGCGGCTTGGTCTACAGCGCCTTGATCTGGTCGCTCTCGGCGGGCGGGATGGTGCGGGGCGCGCTGCTCATGGGCGCTTTCGGGCTGGGAACCCTTCCCAATTTGCTGCTGATGGGGGCCGCCGCCGGTTGGCTGGCCGGTTTTCTGCGCCGGCCCTGGGTGCGCCGCTTGGCCGGTGCTCTGGTGATCGGCTTCGGCCTGATGCTGCTGCTACAGCTGCGACCGGGAGGCTGAGCCGTTCAGCGGGTGAAGAACTGCTGTTCGAATCGCGCTTTGATGGTGTCGCGCGTGCCTTCGGGCGTCACCTCCACGTCGAAGGTGTCGACCTCGCCGTTCTCCACCAGGAACTCGCCCAGATAGTAGATGGCGTCGCCGTCCTTCACCTCGCGCAAAGGGATGGGACGGACCTGGCCGCGCAGGTTGTGCGCCGTCACCTTGACGATGGCCCGCACCGATCGGCCGGTGGTGCCGGGCTTCTCCTTGATGACGCTGATGTTCACCATGCCGCGGTGGGGGCTGCGCCGGATGTTGTAACGGCTGGCCATGTCCGGAGACAGGTCACTGGTGAGAAAGGCGTTGTGGTGGATGGCGTAGCCGTGGGCCCGGGTGGCGTTTTCCGCGGTGGCGACGGCGCTCCACAACGCCAGCAGGGTCGTGAGCGACAAGACAAAGGATTTGACCATGGCTGCCTCCTGGTGGTTTTTCTCTCTACCGGAATGGGACCGGATCCAGACGCTGGATGTTTCCATCGCCGGCTTCCGAAAGAAAGTATAGTCCAACAAGGATCAGGCGCTGCGGCTGCTCACCACCCTCAGGTGCAGCTTTTTCGAATCCTTTTCGGGAACGGACTTGGTGAGCGTCTTGCGGGTGTTCTGCAGGGTTTCCAGTTGGTCTTCCAGTTTGCGGCACTCCCGGTCCAGGCTGGCGAGGCGCTGGCGCACCATGCTGCGGGAGCGGCCCGACAGTTTGAGGTCCGCCAACTGCTGGGAAAGCGCCGTCCGGTGTTCGTGGATCTCCTGGGTGAGGGCGTCGAGGGCGGTCTCCAGCCACTCCTTGGCATCGCTATGAGCTTGGAGAAAGATCTTTCGAACTCGCGCCACGATGGTCTGGAAATAGCGCCTCACGGCGAAATGTTGTTCGGTGAGTGTGGTGAGCGGGCTTTTGCGGAAGATCTCCGATTCCTGGTGCACCAGGTTGAGCTCCACTTGGTGGCCGATGAGCGACAGCATCTGGGGTTCGGCCAGTTGCATGTCGTGCTGGCTCTGGAAGCGCCGGTAGATGGCGCGCACCAAGCGGCGCATCTCTTGAGTCTGGTTGGAAGCGATCTCCATCTGCTGGTTGATGTCTTCGAACAGTTGGCGCATCGCCTCTTTGAGGCCGATGGTGGTCCAGGCGCCGGTCATGCGCTTGTAGGCCTCTCCAATCATGGTGTCGAGGCGGGAGGGTGAGATGGCGTCGAGCAGGATCTTGCCGTGGGCAGTGAACTCGGCGCGGGACTGCTTGTAGGCCTGGATGCTCGCTTGGTAGCGCGCTTTGTCATGCTGCGCCTGCTTGAGCAACTGGTCGATAGCCGCCTCGCTCTTGGTACTAAGCTCGTCCAGCTCACGGGCCTGCTTGCGCAACCGCTTCAACCGGGAAGAGACCAGCGCTTCGATGTTCCACAGAGCGGAGATCACTGCTTCAGTGGATTGTTCCACGATGAGGGCCTGGCGGTTCTCCACCAGCGTCTTGGCGAGCTGCTTTTCGAGCTCGGGAATGCCGGACCGTTGCTCCAGCTGGTAGTCGTCTTTGACCCGCGCCACCAATCCCTTTTGGGCGGAAACGGCGTAGACTTGGTTGGGGTCGATGTTGAGGATTTCCGCCACTTCCCGGCACTGGCGCTCGACGATCTTCTGGATCTCCACTTCCGTGCGCAACTCGTCCCACAGCGTGTCTGCCTTGTTCAGCACCACCATGACGCCGAGCCGTTGTCGTACGCCGGGCTGGCGGATCAGTTGCTGCCACATCTCCATATCCGACTGGGTGATGCCGGTGTCGGCCCCCACCACGAAGAGACGCGCCTGGGCGTTGGGTAGCATCTCGTAGGTGAGTTCCGGTTCGCTGGAAACGGCGTTCAGCCCCGGTGTATCGAGAACGTGGAGCCCCTGCGACAATAGCGGATGGCGATAGTTGAGCCGGGCCAGCCGCCAGGCTGGCACTGACACCATTGCCTCCACCTCCTCGGCGATCTGCGAGACGTCGCCTAGCCCCATGTTGGTCGCCACCTCGCGTGGTACCAGCTTCTGCTCCCGGATCTTCAGCAGGGTCTCGATCAACTGGTCGCTGTCGTCGAGATCGATGGGCAGCTTCTCCCACAGTGGTTCGTTCTCCAGCAGCTCCGCCAGGCTGGCCTCTTCCAGGCGGGTCTCGATGGGGAGCAGGCGCAGGCAGGGGGGCTCGCTGTTGTCCTGGAAGATCTCGGTGGGGCACATGGTGGTGCGACCGGCGTCCGTGGGCAGCAGGCGGAATTTGTGGTCGCTGAAGAAGAGAGCGTTGATCAGCTCGGTCTTGCCCCGGGAAAACTCGCCCACCACCGCCACGGTGACGTGGTCGCGGTGCAAGGCAAGTGTAGCGTACCTCAGAGCACGTTGGACCTGGGAAGTATAGAGCCCTTCCTGCTTCAGCCAGTTTTCCAGTTGTTCCATGATCTGCAACTGCTGCTGCTTCCATGCGCTGAAATCCTGCAGCTGGCCGGTGAGATCTCCGATGGTCATGCCGTTCCCTTAATGGGTTGCTGTTTCAATAGTAATGGGGATCGGAGAAAATTGCCATGCCCGTTTCGCGAGACTTGCAGTGGCTCACCGCTTCAATGCGGCTCGATTCGCCTCAGCTGCTGGCGAACCGCCACCCAGGCGCCGAGCACGCCAAGCGCCGAACCGGCGGCGAGCAGCAGTAGAACGACGGTGAATCCGGGACCTTTCAGAGTGAAATCGCTGGCATAGAGATGGGCGAGGCGCGCCACCGGCACCCGCAACGCCACCAGGGAGACGGCGAGCAACACCAGCGCCAGGATCGCGCCCAGTAGGCCGTACCAGAAGCCCTCGTAGAGAAAGGGGCGGCGGATGAAAGCCTGGCTGCCGCCCACCAGCTTGACGATCTCGATCTCGTCCCGGCGGCTTTGGATCTCCAGTCGGATGGTGTTGCCGATGACCAGCAGCACCGCCAGCGAGAGCAGCGCTGAGAGCAACAGGGCGCTCCTGCGCACCAAGTCCACCATGCCTTGAAAACGCTCCACCCACTGCAGGTCGGCGATGGCCCGCTCCACTTCCGGCCGCTTTCGCAGCCGTTCCACCAGGTTCTTGAATCGTGCGGGGGCGATGTGGGGGTCGGCGGGGCGGATCATCACCACATGGGGCAGGGGATTGGTCTCCAGCAGGGTGATGGCGTCAGCCATGCCGGAATGGCGGCGGAAGTCGTCCAGCGCTTGCGCCGGCGTCAGGTGCCGCACCAGGCCGACCGCCGGATCTTCTCGAAGCTGCTTCAGCAACCTTTTCACTTGGTCGTCGGAGATCTCCCGGCGCAGAAAAAGGGTGGCGCTGGCTGCTCCTTGCCAGCCGCCGGCCAGCCGCTCCAGGTTGTGGACCAGCAGATGCAGCCCCGTCGGCAGCGCCAGGGCGATGGCGATCACCAGAATGCTCATGAAGTTGCCCAGGGGGCGCCGCCACAGTCGGCCCAGGGAAGAGATGAGAACCTGCAGGTGGCGCGCTGCCCAGGCGCGCGGGCGGAAGGGCGGCCGCAGCCTGCCGCCGTTGCGGCGTTTCACCGGCGCTCTCCTGCCAAGCGCCCCTCTTTGAGAATGAGGGTGCGCATGCCGAAGCGTTCCACCAGAGCCAGGTCGTGGGTGGCGATGAGCAGGGTGACGCCCACCTGGTTGAAGCGGCGGAACAGCTCCATGATCTCCACCGACAGCTCCGGATCGAGGTTGCCGGTGGGCTCGTCGGCCAGCACCACGGGCGGACGACTCACCACCGCCCGCGCGATGCCCACCCGCTGCTGCTCGCCGCCGGAGAGGGTCTCCGGAAGCGCCTTGGCCTTGTGCAGCAGCCCCACCTTGTCGAGCGCCGCCTGCACCCGCCGCCGGGTCTCGCCCCGCCCCACGCCGGCCACCACCAGCGGCAGGGCCACGTTGTCGAAGACGGTGCGGTCGGCGAGCAGGCGGTGGTCCTGGAAGATCATGCCCACCTGGCGGCGGAACAGCGGCAGCCGGCGCCGGCTGATGCGGCCGAGGTTGTGGCCGTTCACCCGGATCTGCCCGCGGTTGGGGCGCTCCAGCAGGCCGACGAGCTTGAGCAGGGTGCTCTTGCCGGCGCCCGAGTGGCCGGTGAGAAAGATCATCTCCCCCGGCTCGATGTGCAAGCTCACCTCGTGCAGCCCACCCTGGCTGCCCGGATAGCTCTTGCTCACGTTATCGAAGCGGATCATGGAAGGCTCAGCTGCGGTCGAACAGGGCGTCCACGAAGGCTTCGGGGTCGAAGTGCCTGAGATCGTCGATGCCCTCGCCGATGCCGATGAAGCGGATGGGGACCTTCAGCCGTTCGGCGATGGCGAAGACGATGCCCCCTTTGGCGGTGCCGTCCAGCTTGGTGAGGGTGATCCCGGTGAGGGGAATGGCGCGGTTGAACTGCTCCGCCTGGTTGATGGCGTTCTGGCCGGTGGTGGCATCCACCACCAGCATCACTTCGTGGGGGGCGTCGGGGTCGATCTTCTTCATGACGCGGCCGATCTTGGCCAGCTCCTCCATCAGGTTGCTTTTGGTGTGCAGCCGGCCGGCGGTGTCGGCGATGAGCACGTCGATGCCGCGGGCGGTGGCCGCCTGCAGAGCGTCGAAGATCACCGAGGCGGAGTCGGCGCCGGTGTGCTGGGCGATCACGGGGGTGCCGTTGCGCTCGCCCCAGCTCTGCAGCTGCTCCACCGCAGCGGCGCGGAAGGTGTCGCCGGCGGCCAGCATCACGCTCTGTCCCTCCTGCTGCAGCCGCTTGGCCAGCTTGCCGATGGTGGTGGTCTTGCCGGCGCCGTTGACGCCCACCATGAGAATCACCTGGGGACGACCCGGGGCAGGCTGTCTCACCGGCGCCTCGGCCTGTTTCAGGATCTCCACCAGCTGGCGCTTCAAGGCTTCGGTGAGCGCCTCGGGATCTTTCAGATCCTTGCGCCGCACCCGTTCGCTCAGCCCATCGATGATGCGCCGGGTGGCCTCCACCCCCACGTCGGCGGTGAGCAGCAGGGTCTCCAGCTCTTCCAGCAGCTCGTCGTCGATCCGCCCACGGCCCAGCACCAGGCTGGCGAGGCCGTCGGTGAAACTGGAGCGGGTACGGGCCAGCCCCCTCTTGAGGCGGCCGAGGAGGCCGGAACGGTCCGCCGTTTCCGTGGCGGCCTCCTTTCTCTTTCTGCCGAAACCGAACATCGTTCTGGTCTGTTCCCGAGGTTGGCCTCCCTTGGACAGAGGGGAGGGCTTTTGAAAGAATCGTGAGCCGATACCGATTGGCGGCATACTCTATCAACTTTTCTCATGGGGCGTGGCAACAGCATCCGCATCATCGGCGGGCGATTCCGGGGGCGGCGGCTGCGCTTTCCCTCGGCCGCCGGATTGCGTCCCACCGCCGACCGGCTGCGCGAGACCCTCTTCAATTGGCTGCAGGGGGAGATCGACGGCGCCGCCTGTCTCGATCTTTTCGCCGGCAGCGGCGCCTTGGGCTTGGAAGCCCTGTCGCGAGGCGCCGGTTTCGTCCGTTTCGTGGAGTCGGCTCCGGCCGTGGTCCGCCAGCTGCGGGAGAACCTGCGTCTGTTGGATCTGCAAGAACGGGCCGTGGTGCAGCGGGCCGACGGCGTGCGGCTGGCGCGCGGCCCGGCCGGACGGTGCTACGATCTGGTCTTCCTCGATCCGCCCTATGCCCTGCGGGTGCTGCCGGCCCTCTGTTCCGACCTGGAGCGGAACCGCTGGCTGGCGCGGCGGGCCTGGATCTATCTGGAGCAGGAGAGCCGTCGCCCCTGGTTCGAGCTGCCGCCGGGCTGGCGGGTCCACCGCGAGGCGCGCGCCGGCCAGGCGGCCTGCCGCCTGGTGCGCCGTGTTACCATGGCCGCTTCGAAACAATCCGACGAAAGCCGATGATCACCGCCGTCTATCCCGGCACCTTCGATCCCATCACCAATGGCCACACCGACCTGGTGGCGCGGGCTTCCCGCCTGTTCGAGCGGGTGGTGGTGGCGGTGGCCCGGGATACCGCCAAGCAGCCCTTCTGCCACATCGATCAACGGGTGGAGCTGGCCCGGACGGTGCTGACGGGGTTCGCCAACGTGGAGGTCACCGCCTTCAGCGGCCTGCTGGTGGAGTTCTGCCGGGCGCGCGGCGCCCAGGTGGTGATCCGCGGCTTGCGCGCCGTCTCCGATTTCGAATACGAGTTTCAGCTGGCCAGCATGAACCGGCGGCTGGCGCCCGAGATCGAGACCCTGTTTCTGACGCCCGCCGAACAGTACGCCTTCATATCCTCGTCGCTGGTAAGGGAAATAGCGCGACTGGGCGGAGATGTGGCAGAATTCGTTCATCCCGCGGTGCAGCAGGCATTGGCGGACAGATTTCACTGAGTTTATGTGGAGTACCGACCCATGGCGATGAAGATTACCGACGAATGCATCAACTGCGATGTGTGTGAACCCGAGTGCCCCAACGGCGCCATCTATATGGGTGAGGAAATCTACGAGATCGACCCCAATCTCTGCACCGAGTGCGTGGGCCATTACGACGAGCCCCAATGCGTGGAGGTCTGCCCGGTGGACTGCATCATCGTCGATCCGGAACACCAGGAGACCAAGGAGGAACTGATGGCCAAGTACGAGCGGATCACTGCCGAAAAGGGATGACCGCGGCCGGCGGAACCGCTTCCTGGAAAGCTCCCTTGGGGAGCTTTCTTGTTTTGTGGCTCCTGGTTTTCAGCGCGGTTCGGGCGCAGACGCCACCGGCGGTGGCGGTGGCCAGCGCCCATCCCGCCGCCACCGAGGCGGGGCTGGAGATCCTGCGGGCCGGAGGCAACGCCTTCGACGCCGCCGTGGCGGTGAGCGCCGCCCTGGCGGTGGTGGAGCCCTACAGCTCGGGTCTCGGCGGGGGCGGCTTCTGGCTGCTGCATCTGGCCGCCGACGACCGGGATCTGATGATCGACGGGCGTGAGAAGGCGCCTCTGGCGGCGCGGCGGGATCTCTATCTCGACGACAAGGGAGAAGTGGTTCCCGGCCTGTCCATCGACGGCCCGCTGGCGGCGGGCATCCCCGGCGAACCGGCGGCCCTCGCGCACATCGCCCGCCGCTACGGCCGCCTGCCGCTGGCGCGCTCGCTGGCGCCGGCCATCCGCCTGGCCCGGGAAGGCTTCCTGGTGGACGAACGCTACCGCGGGCTGGCCCGCTGGCGCCTCTCCGTGCTGCGAAGATACCCTCGGAGCGCCGCGCTCTTTCTGGCGGGTGGAGAGGTGCCGCCGAAGGGCCATCGCATTCGCCAGCCCCAGCTCGCCCGCACCCTGGAGTTGCTGGCGGAGCGGGGCCGCGAAGGCTTCTATTCCGGCGAAGTGGCCCGGCGGCTGGTGCGGGCGGTGCGCGGCCGGGGCGGGATCTGGAGCGAGAGAGACCTGGCTTCCTACCGCGTGGTGGAGCGGGCGCCGGTGGTGGCGCGTTACCGGGGCTACCGCATCGTCTCCGCCGCACCACCCTCCTCCGGCGGCGTGGTGTTGGTGGAGATGCTCCACATGCTCGACGCCCTGGGGTGGGAGGATCGGGGCGACGCTGCCTCTCTCCATCTGCTGATCGAAGTGATGCGTCGCGCCTACCGGGACCGGGCGCTTTACCTGGGAGATCCCGACCAGGTGGAGATGCCGCTGGCCAGGCTGCTGTCGAGGGAGTACGCCCGCTCGCTGGCCCGCCGCATCGATCCGGCGCGCGCCACTCCCAGCGCCCGGCTTGCCGGCGTGGCGACGGAAGGTCCGGACACCACCCACTTCTCCATCCTCGACGCCGAAGGCAACCGTGTGGCCGCCACCCTGAGCATCAACTACCCCTTCGGATCGGGCATGGTGGCGGAAGGGACCGGGGTTCTGCTCAACGACGAGATGGACGACTTCTCCGCCCGCCCCGGCGCGCCCAACGTCTATGGGCTGGTGGGCGGCGCGGCCAACGCCATCGCTCCGGGCAAGCGGATGCTTTCGAGCATGACCCCCACTTTCGTCGAATCGCCGCGGCGGGTGGCGATTCTGGGCACGCCGGGTGGTTCGCGCATCATCACCATGGTTCTCCTGGGCGTGCTCGAAGCGGTGGCGGGCAAGCCGGTGGACGACTGGGTGCGCCGGCCTCGCCTGCACCATCAGTATCTCCCGGACGAGGTGCAGTTGGAGCCGGGGGCGCTGGACGAGGAAACCCAGGCGGCGTTGCGCTCCATGGGACACCGGCTGAAGGTGGTGGAACGGCCCTGGGGCAACATGCAGGCCGTGCTCTGGGATCGGGTCACGGGAGAGGTCGGCGCCGCCAGCGATCCCCGGGGCGGCGGCGCGGCGCGGGTGGAGCCGGTGACGGCGAAAATTCTTCATTGAAAGGCGTTTTTGCGGCTACAATAGGTTTTTGAAGGCGAAATCCCCATGGACGTAGAGTAGAGATGGCACGCGTAACCGTAGAAGACTGCCTGGAGCATGTAGACAACCGATTCAACCTGGTCCTGCTGGCCTCCAAGCGGGCCCGCCAGCTGGAGCACGGCGTGGAGCCGCTGGTGCCCTGGGACAACGACAAGCCCACGGTGGTGGCCCTGCGCGAGATCGCAGCCGGGTTGATCACCCCCGAGACGGTGGAGGAGCAGGAGCAGCAGCGCGACTCCATCGACGACGAACTGGCCGCGGCGCTGGCGCAGGAGGTACAGGCGGCCGTGAACGGCCTCTGAGGCCGGAGGGCTGCCGATGGCCACGGCGCTCACCCGCGAAGCCGGGAACCGCTGGCCGTCGGCTGTGCCCGAAACCCAGACTGCGCCCTCCCGCCCCCGCTACCTCATCAGCGATCTCTGCACCTATCTCGAGCGCTACCTGCCGCCGGAGCAGGTGCGCGAGGTCTACCGCGCCTATCTCTTCGGCGCCGAGGCCCACCAGGGGCAGAAGCGCCTCTCCGGCGAGCCCTACATCTGCCACCCCGTGGCGGTGGCGCGCATCCTCGCCGAGATGCGCCTTGACTACCGCTGCCTGATGGCGGCCATTCTCCACGACGTCATCGAAGACACCTCCACCGCCAAGGAGAAGCTGGCCGAGGAGTTCGGCGAAGAGGTGGCCGAGATGGTGGACGGCGTCAGCAAGCTGGCCAAGATCGACGCTCAGACCCACACCGAGGCGCAGGCGGAGAATTTCCGCAAGATGATGCTGGCCATGACCCGCGACATCCGGGTCATTCTCATCAAGCTGGCGGACCGGCTTCACAACATGCGCACCCTCGGCGTCATGCGCCCCGACAAGCGGCGCCGCATCGCCCGGGAGACTCTCGAGATCTACGCGCCCATCGCTCTGCGGCTGGGGATCAACAGCATCCGGCTGGAGCTGGAAGACCTGGGCATGCAGTCCTACTACCCCTGGCGCTACCGGGTGTTGAGCGACTGCCTGAAGAGGCTGCGCGGCCACCGCAAGGAGCTGGTCAACGGCATCGAGGAGAGCATCCGCAACCGCCTGTCCCAGGAGTCCATCGAGTGCGAGGTGAGCGGTCGCGAAAAGCACATCTGCAGCCTCTATCGCAAGATGAAGGAGAAGCATGTGCCTCTCAGCGAGGTGGCCGACGTCTTCGCTTTCCGCATCCTGGTGAAGGACGTGGACACCTGCTACCGCGTATTGGGCGCCATGCACGGCCTGTACAAGCCGGTGCCCGGCCGCTTCAAGGACTACATCGCCATTCCCAAGGCCAACGGCTACCAGTCGCTGCACACGGTGCTGGTGGGTCCCCATGGCCAGCATATCGAGGTGCAGATCCGCACTCACGAGATGCATCAGGTGGCCGAGGAGGGCATCGCTGCCCACTGGCACTACAAGACGGGGGACGAGCAGTTTCCCCCCAGCGCCGCCATGGAGTGGGTGCGGAGCCTGTTGGAGGTGCAGAAGGGCTCGGGCACCTCGGTGGAGTTCCTCGAGCATGTGAAGGTGGATCTCTTCCCCGACGAGGTCTACGTCTTCACCCCCCAGGGGCAGATCAAGGTGTTGCCCAAGGGGGCCACCGTGGTGGATTTCGCCTACGCCATCCACTCCGACGTGGGCAATCAGTGCGTGGCGGCGCGGGTGGAGAAACGGCTGGTGCCGTTGCGGACCCCCTTGCGCAACGGCCAGACGGTGGAGATCCTCACCAAAGAGGAGGCGCGGCCCAATCCGGCATGGCTCGATTTCGTGGTCACCGGCAAGGCGCGCGCCGCCATTCGCGCCTATCTCAAGAGTCTGAAAGAGGAAGAGGCGGCCGAACTGGGTGGTCGGTTGCTGGAGCGGGAGCTGGAGCGGTACGGCGCCAGCCTCCACTACATCGACATCGACCGCATGGACAAGGTGCTGGCGCAGCTCAAGGTGGAGAGCCTTTGGAACCTGCTGGTGGACATCGGCCTGGGCAACCGCATGGCCAAGCTGGTGGCGGGAGCCCTGTTGGCGCGGGAACCGGCGGAGGAGGAGAAAGATTCGAAAGGGCAGCTCACCATCCGCGGCACCGAAGGGCTGGTGGTGAAGTTCGGCAAGTGCTGCCGTCCCATTCCGGGCGATCCGGTGATCGCCATCTTCCACCCCGGCAAGGGGCTGGTGGTGCACCACCAGAGTTGCCCCAACGTGCTGGATGACCGCCGTGCCGAGGCCGAGTGGCTGGACGTGCAGTGGGAGAAGAAGATCGAAGGCGAGTTTCCCACGGCGATCGACGTCACCGTCTCCAACAAGCGGGGCATGCTGGCCACCATCGCTTCGGCCATCGCCTCCATGGGTTCCAACATCGACGACATCCGCAGCGAGGAGCGGGACGGCTCCACTTCTTCCCTCCATCTGGTGATCTCCGTGCGCGACCGCAAGCATCTGGCGGCCATCCTGCGGCGGCTGCGGGCCATTCCCGAAGTGATCCGCATCGTGCGCGATCTCGGCCGCTGATTCCACCGTTCCATGTCTTCCCGGCTGTACCGTTCCCTTGGCGAGCCCCGTTGGCTCGGGCTGCAGGAGGGGACGCCCGCGGGGATTCCGGAGCCGGTGCGGCAGTGGCTGTGGGACGATGCTTCGCTCACCCGGCGGGTGACCGCGGCCTGCGGCGGCCGCTTTCGGGTGCGGGTGGTCTCGCAGAACTGGGGAAGGCTGTTCAACAGCGAAAGGCGCCTGCTCGGTCTGGGAACCCGGTCGGCCTGCCTGGTGCGCGAGGTGGAGTTGCTATGCGACGGCGTGCCCCAGGTGTTCGCTCGAACCTTGATGCCCGCCACCAGTCTCGCTGGCAGCGCCCGTCGGTTGGCGCGATTGCGGGACAAACCCTTGGGCGCGGTGCTTTTCGCAGATCCCCACACCCGCAGGGAGCGGGTGGAGATCGCCCGGTTCCACTCCCGCCACCGTCTTTTCGAGGTGGCCACTCGCCATTTGCGGGAGCGGCCCGACGCGGTGTGGGGGCGGCGCACGCTCTTTCGCTACGCCGGCAGGCCGATCCTGGTCAACGAGCTCTTTCTGCCGGCGCTGGTGGAGTCGGGGAACCGGCGTTAGCGATCGAGGAAGGGAAGAGCCGCGTCGTTTTGGCCGTCCCATTCGATCTCATTGGACGGCTCCTTCGGCCTCCTCCAAGGCTTCCGCGGCCTCCAGCCAGGCGCGCTCTTCCGCCTCGCAGCGCCGGTCCAGTTCCCGTTTCCGCGCCAGCAGCGTCTTGAGCTCCTCCTTCCGCTCGGGATGGTAGAGCTGGTTGTCGGCCAGGCTTCTTTCCACTTCCGCTCTCTGCTTCTGGGCGGCTTCCAGCCGCGCTTCCGCCTCCTGGACTCTCTTTTTCAAGGGTTGCAGCGCCTTGCGCCGACGGGCCGCTTCGCGCCGCTCCTCCTTGCGGTTGGGCGGGTTGCCGGCGCCTTCCCCCGCCGGGCGGCTCTTCTCGCGGCGCCGGGACAGCCAGGCGGGATAGTCGTCCAGGGCGCCCTCGAAAGGGTGGAGCCGGCCCTCGTCCACCACCAGCAGCCGATCGGTGGTGGTGCGCAGCAGATGGCGGTCGTGGGAGACGAGCACCAGCGCGCCTTTGAACGCCTGCAGAGCCAGCGCCAGCGCCTGGCGCATCTCCAGGTCCAGGTGATTGGTGGGCTCGTCGAGCAGCAGCAGGTTGGGCCTTCGCCGGACGATCAGCGCCAGGGCAAGGCGGGATCTTTCGCCTCCCGAGAAGGGGGCCACCGGCTGCAGCGCCTGATCGCCGCCGAAGCCGAAGCCGCCGAGATAGTCGCGCGCCTCCTGCTCCCGCAGTTGCGGGTCGAGCCGCAACAGATGCTCCAGCGGGGAACATTGCGGTTGGAGCTGGTCGAGTTGGTGCTGGGCGAAATAGCCGATGGTGAGGTCGCGCGCCCTTTCCAGGCGGCCCTTCAAGGGGGCGAGCTCGCCGGCCAGCAGCTTCATCAGCGTGGACTTGCCGGCGCCGTTGCTTCCGAGCAGGCCCAGGCGGTCGCCGGGCGAAAGGACCAGTTCCACCTCCGAGACCACGGGCCTGCCGTGGTGACCGCAACTGGCGTCGTGGAGGCGCAGGAGGGGGCGGGGCAGTTTTCGCGGAGTAAGGAAGCGGAAGCGGAAGGGCGAATCGACGTGGGCGGGAGCGATGCGCTCCATCCGTTCCAGCGCTTTGAGACGGCTCTGGGCCTGGCGCGCCTTGCTTGCCTTGGCGCGGAACCGCTCCACGTAGGAGCGGATGTGGGCGATCTCCCGCTGCTGCCGTTCGCATGCCGCCCGCTGGTGGGCGAGCCGTTCCGCCCGCGTCCGCTCGAATGCGCTGTAGTCGCCCCGAAAGAGGGTGAGGCGCTGCTGTTCCAGATGGAGGATGTGGCCGCAGACGGCGTCGAGAAACTCCCGGTCATGAGAGATGAGGAGGAGGGTGCCGCGATAACGCTGCAGCCACCCTTCCAGCCAGATGACGGCGTCCAGGTCGAGATGGTTGGTGGGCTCGTCGAGCAGCAGCAGGTCGGAGCGGCAGAAGAGGGCGCGGGCGAGGTTGAGGCGCATGCGCCAGCCGCCGGAGAGGCGTTCCACCGGCTGGTGGACGTCGCCGGGAGCGAAACCCAGGCCGTGCAGCAGTCGTTCCGCCCGGCTGCGGGCCCGGTAGCCGTCGATCGCCTCCAGGCGGGCATGCAGCCGCGCCAGGCGGGAACCGTCGCCGGCCTTTTCGGCCTCTTGCAGGGATCGTTGCAGAGCGCGCAGTTCGGCGTCTCCGTCGAGCACGTACTCCAGCGCCGGCCGGGGGCCGCGGGGCGTCTCTTGGGCGACGTGCGCCGTCACCCACTCGCGGGGCACTCTCCAATCGCCCCGGTCCGCTGGCAATTCGCCCAGGAGGAGGGAGAAGAGGCTGGACTTTCCGCAGCCGTTGACGCCGGTGACGCCCACTTTCCAGCCGGGGTGGATCTGCAGGGTGGCGTCGCGGAACAGCAGCCGGGGGCCGCGCCGCAGCGCCAGATTGGCGAACTCGAGCACGGCCGGTCAGGGCAGCAGCGGATTCAGGGAGCCCATGGGGCGCGAAATGGTCCAGACGTGGAAGCGCATCACCGCCACGCCGTCCGCCATGTGGTGGAAGCGCTGGTCGATGTGCGCCATGCCGCCGCTCATGCGGCCCATCTCCTGGTCCATGAGCGCCACGTCGCCGCGAATGAGATGCATCTCTTCGGCGATCTCGGGCATCATCCGGGCCATGGCCTGGGTGCTGCTTTCGATCTGGTCCATGTGGCGCATGTGGCGGTCGAAACGCTCCACCATGGTGGTGATGTGGGCCATCCGGTCCGACACCTTCTGCATGTAGGTGTGCATGGAGTCCATGTTGTTCACGATGCCGTTGAGGTCGCGATAGAGGATGGCCACGTAGTAGACGTTGATCACCGCCAGCACCACCAGAAGGATGGAGATGAGAACGATGATCACCTTGTTCACGTAGAAATGGTGGTGACGCTCGTCGAGGTGCAGCTGGGTCTCCCAGCTCAGCCGGCCCACCATGTCGATGAAGAGTTTCTGTTCGTTTTCCGACATGGGCGCTCTTCCTCAAGGAACGGGAAACATCTTCTTGATGGTGCGTGCCGGCTTGGCCATGTACTGCATGTCGGCGGCCATCATCTGCACCTCGTCGTCCATGCGGTCGATGGTGGTAGCCATGTTCTCCACCGATCGCCTCACCTCGGTGACATGGGTGCCCATGGTGCCGATGGTCCGTTGCATGGCGGCGATGTCTTCGTCGATCTGCTTCATCTTCCCTTTCATGGCGGCGGTCTGGGCATCCATGGGCTCGAGCAGCGCCACGCGCTCCACCATGTGGCTCATGGAGCCGCTGATGCGGTCCATCTGTCCGGTGACGGTCTCGAAATTGCGGTTCATGTCCGCCACCACCGCCGAGATGCGGTTGATCTGCGAAGAGAGGGTCAACAGCAGCACCAGGATGGAGACGGCGATGAGGCCGAGAATCACCATGCCGAAGCGGATGGCGTTCTTCAGGTCGTTGCTCAGCTTCTCCTGGATTTCGATCTGGCTGAAGAGGATCGCCTCGAAAGAGCGCGCGGCCCGGAGCAGCTTGGGGTCGATCGGTTGGGTCGGGGAACGGGTTTCTTCAGCCATTTTCGGGTGCCTCGGTCGAATGGCGCGGCGCCATCGTCGGCGAGCCTTGACCTTACAACTATAACAAGATGTACGTCCGGCATGCCATGGATGCGGGTGGCGCGGGGCAAGGCTCGATGGGCGTCGATGTGGCGCCGGGCGGTTTTGAGGGTCCGGCGGGGGGTGGTATCATGGCGGGACCGTGAATCATCGCGTGGCCGTCCGGCCCGGATCCAATCTCGAGGAATCAGAAAAGTGGCTAAGAAGTTCAACGCTCTGTTCGCTTCATTGACGCTCACGGCGGCGCTGACCGCCGCGGCCCATGCCGAAGACGACGTGCTGTCGAGAATCAGGCCCGTCGGCCAGGTGAACGTGGCGGGCCAGAAGCAGGAGGCGGCTTCGGCTCCCGCCAAGGAGGCCGCGGCTCCGGCGGTTTCCGCGCCCGCCGCTCCCCCCAAGGAGGCCGCGGCTCCCGCCGCCCCGGCGCCGGCCCCCGCCGCGGCCGCTCCCGCTGCTGGAGGCGCCGACGGCAAAACGCTCTATGCGGCCAAGGGGTGCAACGCCTGCCACGGCGCCGACGCCAAGACCACGGCCACGCCCCTCTATCCCAAGCTGGCGGGGCAGAGCAAGACCTATCTGTTGAACCAGATGAAGGACATCAAGAGCGGCAACCGCCACAACGGCCAGACCGCCGCCATGAAAGGCATCATCGCCACCGTCTCCGACGCCGAGATGGAGGCCATCGCCGCTTGGCTCTCCTCGCTGACGCCTTAGTCCGCTCCGTTTCGTTCCCTGGATGCGGAAAAGGCGACGCCCCGCGCTTTCCACCCGTTCCGATCCGAAGGGCGGGCGATGAGGGGGCGAAGGGGAACTACTCCAGCATCGCTTTGAGGTTGGCCAGGTGGGCGCGCTCCCTGGCCTTCTTTTTTTCGGGATCCTGCGGCTCGCCGCGTCCTTCCCACTCCAGCGCCTCCCGCGGCAGCTCTTCGAGGAAGCGGCTCGGTTCGCATTCGCTCAGCTCTCCGCCCCGGCGCCGCTTGCGGGCCAGGGTCAGATGGAGCAGCCGGCGGGCGCGGGTGATGCCCACGTAGGCGAGCCGCCGCTCCTCCTCGATCGTCTCCGCTTCGATGCTCGCGCGGTGGGGCAGCAGCTCCTCCTCCATCCCCACCAGGAAGACCACGGGGAACTCCAGCCCCTTGGCCGCGTGCAGGGTCATCAGGTTCACCCGGTCGTCGGCGCGCTCTTCGTCCTGGCGTTCGAGGATGTCCAGCAGCGACAAGCGGTTCACCAACCCCGAGAGGTCCGCGCTTCCCTCTTCCTCTTCTTGCAGGCGCTCGATCCACTCGAGAAGGTCGTTCACGTTCTCCAGCCGCCGGTCGGCGGCGCGATCATTGGGGGAGGTCTGCCGCAGCCACTCTTCGTAGTCGATGTCGCGAACGAGCTGGCGCAGGGCCGCCGAGGGGCTCTCCTCGTGGGCCAGCCGCGAGAGCTGCCACACCCAATCGGCGAAGCGGCGCAGCGCCGTCAACGCTCTTCCCGAGAGCCGCTCCTCCAACCCCAGCTCCTGTACCGATTCGAGCAAGGGGGAGCGGCGGTGCTCCGCCCAGTCGGCGAGCTTTTCCAGAGTGGCCGGCCCGATGCCCCGCCGCGGCGTGTTCGCCACGCGCAGGAAGGCGGTGTCGTCGTGGGGGTTGGCCAGCAGGCGCAGGTAGGCGGTCAAATCCTTGATCTCGGTGCGGGAGAAGAAGGAGGTGCCGCCGCTGAGGAAATAGGGCACCTTGTGCCGCCGAAGCTGCTTCTCGAAAGGACGCGCCTGGTGGTTGCCGCGGTAGAGGATGGCGAAATCGCCGTAGGCGCGGCCGCGCAGGAACTTCTGGTGCAGGATCTCGGAAACCACCCGCTCCGCTTCGTGCTCCTCGTTGTCGCACACCAGGACGCGGATGGGATCGCCGGGACCCAATTCGCTCCACAGCCGCTTCTCGAAGAGGTGGGGGTTGTGGCCGATGAGACGGTTGGCGGCCTGCAGGATGCGGCCGGTGGAGCGGTAGTTCTGCTCCAGCTTCACCACCTTTAGACGAGGAAAATCCCGCTGCAGGCGGGCCAGGTTGTCGGGTCGGGCGCCGCGCCAAGCGTAGATCGACTGATCGTCGTCTCCCACCACGGTGAGGGCCTGGCGCACTCCGGTGAGAAGCTTCACCAGCTCGTACTGGGCGCCATTGGTGTCCTGGTATTCGTCCACCAGCAGGTAGCGGATGCGGTTCTGCCAGCGTTCGCGGACGTGCGCTTCTTCGCGCAGAAGCTGCACCGGCAGGCGGATGAGGTCGTCGAAATCCACGGCGTTGTGGGCGACCAGCGCCCGCTGGTAGGCGCCGTAGAGACGGGCGTGGCGCAGCTCCTTGTCGTCCGCCGCCGCGGCCAGCGCCCCCTCGGGAGGAATCAGCTCGTTCTTCCAGGCGGAGATGCGCCACAGAGCGCCGCGCACCGCCTCCTTGTCCACGCCCTCTTCGGCCATCAGCTCCTTGACCAGGTGCTCGCTGTCGAGGCTGTCGAAGATGGTGAACCCTTCGCGCAGCCCCCCGACCTTGCGCTCCTTGCGGAGAATGTCGAGCCCCAGGGTGTGGAAGGTGGAGACGGTGAGGCCGCGGCTTTCGCCTCCTTCGAGCAGGCCGCCCACCCGCGCCTTCATCTCCCGCGCCGCCTTGTTGGTGAAGGTGACGGCGGCGATGTGGCGCGCGGCAAGCCCCGCCTCGCGGATCAGCCAGGCGATCTTGTGGGTGATGACGCGGGTCTTGCCCGAGCCGGCGCCGGCGAGCACCAGCAGGGGACCGTCGATCCAGGTCACCGCCTGACGCTGTCTTGGATTGAGATCGTGCATGGCCTATAGTGTGCCGGCTCCCGGGTGCGAGGAGGCCTCTGCCGAGGGGCTCGCTCCGGAGCCCGAGGGTCGGGAAAGGCTGGAGATTCTAGCCAAATGTCGCGCCGGAATCCGGAATTTTCCCGGGGAGATCTTGTTCGCCGCATCCTGGCGCCTCACCCTCTGCGGGGCTGGCGCAACAGAGGAGAAGCCATGAGCGATTTTTCTACCATCCGCCCGCGCACGCCCGAATCCGAGGCGGAGCTGAAGCGGGAGTCCTGGCGCATCTTCCGCATCATGTCGGAGTTCGTCGAAGGGTTCGAGCAGCTCAGCCGCATCCGCCCCGCGGTGAGCATCTTCGGTTCCGCCCGCACGCCGCCGGACCACCCCTGGTACCGCAAGGCGGAGGAGGTGGCCCGGTTGCTCTCCGAGGCGGGCTTCACCGTCATCAGCGGCGGCGGTCCCGGGATCATGGAGGCGGCCAACAAGGGGGCCTTCCAGGGGCCTTCCCCCAGCGTGGGTCTCAACATCGTACTGCCCCACGAGCAGCGCCCCAACCCCTACCAGGACATCTCCATCGAGTATCGCCATTTTTTCGCGCGCAAGGTGATGTTCATCAAATACGCCTCGGCCTACGTGGTGCTGCCGGGCGGTTTCGGCACCCTCGACGAGCTGGCCGAGTGCCTCACCCTGGTGCAGACCGGCAAGGGGCGGCGCATTCCCATCATCCTCGTGGAGAAACGTTTCTGGCAGGGAATGTTCGATTGGTTCCGCGATACCCTGGTGGCGGAAGGCACCATCGGCCCCGAGGATCTGGATCTGATGCGTCTGTGCGACGAACCGGAGGAGATCGTCGAGGCGATCTTCGCTCACTACGGCGGTCGCGGTTTCCAACCCTCCCGCGAGGAGCAGGAGATCCTGCTCGAGCTATAATGACGCTTTTCATCCTCCGGAGAGCGCAACCATGAAACGGGCCTCCTTCGCCGCCACGGCACTCTTCCTGCTTTTCGTCGCCCTCGCCGCGGCGGAAGAACCGCCCCCGCCGCCGGCGCCCGTGGACGAGAACGGCCAGCCGCTGGAGCCGGAAGTGACCATCCGCGAGGAGGGGGGCAAGACCATCCAGGAGTACCGCGTCAACGGCCAGCTCTACATGGTCAAGATCGTGCCCCGGCGCGGCGCGCCCTACTACCTGCTGGACCTGGACGGCGACGGCCAGTTCGACGAGGTGAGGGGGGACGATCCCGGTCAGATCGTGCTGCCCCAGTGGATCCTGTTCCGCTGGTAGAGAGGAACCGTGGAGCGACTCATCCGCAGGTTGGAGGTGACCGCCGAATGGCTCGGGCGGATGGTGGCCTGGGCCACGCTTCTGATGGTGCTGATCACCTTTCTGGTGGTGCTGCTGCGCTATCTGTTCGACACCGGCTGGATCGCCATGCAGGAGTCGGTCACCTATCTGCACGCCGCCGTCTTCATGCTGGGGGCGGCCTACACCCTGAAGCATGGCGGCCATGTGCGGGTGGACATCTTCTATCAGGGGTTCGGTCCGCGCGGCAAGGCGTGGATTAATCTGTTGGGTACCCTCTTTCTCCTCTTTCCCCTGGCGCTCTTCATCCTTTTCGTCAGTTGGGACTACGTGGCCGAATCCTGGAAGGTGCTGGAAGGGTCGCGGGAAGCGGGCGGCCTGCCGGGCGTCTTTCTTCTCAAGACGCTGATCCTGGTGCTGCCCCTGACTCTGCTGCTTCAGGGAACGGCGTTGGCGCTCAAGAGCCTGCGGCTGTTGCGGGGAGCCGTGGATGGTTGAATACCTGCCGCTGATCCTCTTCGCGGTGGTGGCCCTGGTGTTGATGCTGGGCTACCCCGTGGCCTTCACCCTGGGCGGCGTCTCGCTGCTGTTCGCCTACGCCGGGGAGTGGTTCGGCACCTTCGACAGCGCCTTTCTGGAGGCGTTGCCCAACCGCATCTACGGCATCATGACCAACGAGACGCTGATCGCGGTGCCGCTCTTCGTCTTCATGGGGGTGATGCTGGAGCGCTCCAAGGTGGCCGAAGAGCTGCTCGACACCATGGCGGCGCTGTTCGGCCGGCTGCGCGGGGGGCTGGGCATCTCGGTGACTCTGGTGGGCATGCTGCTGGCCGCCAGCACCGGCATCGTCGGCGCCACGGTGGTGACCATGGGGCTGCTCTCCCTGCCCACCATGATCAAGCGCGACTACGATCCGGCGGTGGCCGCGGGCACCATCTGCGCCTCGGGCACCCTCGGACAGATCATTCCGCCCTCCATCATCCTGGTGCTTCTGGGCGACGTGCTCTCTTCGGCCTACCAGCAGGCGCAGCTGGAGATGGGCATCTGGGATCTGAAGACGGTCTCCGTGGGCGACCTTTTCGTGGGCGCCGTGATTCCAGGGCTGGGCCTGGTGGCCATGTATCTGATCTATCTGCTGGGCGTCGCCCTGTTCCGGCCCCACAAGGTGCCGCCCGCCCCCGACCTCTCGGCCCAGGGCTCTCTGGCGCGGCGGGTGGTGACGGTGCTGCTGCCTCCCTTGCTGCTGATCGTGGCGGTGCTCGGCTCCATTCTGGCCGGCATGGCCACCCCCACCGAGGCGGCTTCGGTGGGCGCGGTGGGCGCCATGCTGCTGGCTGCCCAGCGTCGCGAGTTGAGCCTCGCCTCGCTGCGGGAGGTGATGCGGTCCACCGTGAAGGTCACCAGCATGGTGTTCGTGATCTTCATCGGCGCGGCGGTCTTCTCGCTGGTCTTTCGCGGCTTCGGAGGCGATGACCTGGTGGGCGAGCTGCTCCACAATCTTCCCGGCGGGGTGGTGGGTGCCGTGGCGGTGGTGATGTTGTTGATGTTCCTCCTCGGCTTCATTCTCGACTTCATCGAGATCACCTTCGTGGTGGTGCCCATCGTCGGTCCCATATTGCTGGAGATGGGGCTGGATCCGGTGTGGCTAGGGATCATGATCGCCATCAATCTGCAGACCTCTTTTCTCACGCCCCCCTTCGGCTTCGCCCTCTTCTATCTGCGTGGCGTGGCCCCGGCCGAAGTGAGCACGAGCGCCATCTATCGGGGTGTGATACCCTTTATCCTGATCCAGCTATTCATGCTGGCTCTGCTCGCCTGGTGGCCGCAGCTCGCCACCTGGCTGCCGGGCGTGGTGTACCGGTAGAAAAAAAACAGGCCGTGGCGAAACGGCCGTTCGATCGTTATACGTGAACCAAAGTAGTTGGGGGAGGAAACCATGGCGCAACGCATTAGCCTGGGTATCGCCATCGTCATTTTCGTGGCCGGCATCGTCTTCGCGGGTCTTTTCAACGTGGCACTGCACTACACCAATGAGCTGGAGTTCTGCACTTCCTGCCATTCCATGAAGCAGAACCTCAAAGAGTACAAGGAGACCATCCATTACAAGAACCCTGCCGGAGTACGGGCCATCTGCTCAGATTGCCACGTGCCCAAGCCGTTCATACCCAAGATGATCGCCAAGGTGATGGCGGCCAAGGACGTGTATGGAGAGATCGTGGGCATCATCGACACCCCGGAGAAGTTCGAGGCGCGTCGCTGGGAGATGGCCAATGCCGTTTGGGACAAGATGAAATCCACCGATTCGCGCGAGTGCCGCTCCTGCCACTCCTGGGATGCGATGGATCTGGCGGAGCAGGACCGCAGCGCCCGCAAGCGCCACGGCCGCGCCCGGGACGAGGGCAAGACCTGCATCGACTGCCATCAGGGCATCGCCCATGAGGAACCGGAGGAACCCGAAGACGACGAGGCGGACGAGTAAGCGGCATGGCAGGGGGATCGAAGAAGATGAAGACGAATGCGCAATGGTTGAAGAGGCTTTCCTGGCTGGCCTGCCTTCTGCTGGCGATGGGCGCGTCGTTCGCCCAGGCTGGTGGGCCGGACGCGAAGAAGGCGGAGCTGGATCGCCAACTGCGCCTGGCGGCGTCGGTGGACGATGTGGAGACGGTGCGGAAACTGCTCGATAAGGGCGCGGACGTCAACGCCGCCAACAAATTCGGCAAGACGGCGTTGATGATGGCCGCCGAAAACGGCAACCTCGCGACGGTGTCGGTGCTGCTCTCCCGGGGTGCCGACGTCAACCGCAAGACGGTGGCCAACTGCACGGCCCTCACCCTGGCGGCGGAGAACGGCGAGTCCGAAGTGACCGCCTTGCTCATCGAGCGTGGCGCCGATCTCAACGCGCGCACCCGTGCCGGAGCGACGCCGGTGTTGTTGGCGGCGCGCTATGGCGAGAACGAGATGCTCGATCAGCTCCTGTTTCGCGGCGCCAACCCCAACGACCGCGACAAGGAGGGAAGGACGCCTCTCATGCTGGCGGCGGAGCACGATCACCTGAAGGCGGTGAAACTGCTGCTCAAGCATGGGGCCAAGGTGAATCTGCAAGACAAGAAAGGGAAGACGGCGCTCATCCATGCCGTGGAAAGGGGCAAGAACATTGAGATCGCCAAGGTGCTCCTCGAACACGGCGCGAAAGTCGATTTACGTTCCAAGGACGGCGCCACGGCGCTCATCTGGGCGGCCGGCAGCGGCAACGTGGCGGCGGTGGAGCTGTTGTTGCGGAACGGCGCCGACGTGCACGCCGCCGACAAGGACGGCACCACGGCGCTGATGGAGGCGGTGGACGTGCGCGAGCCCGAGGTGGTCAAGGTTCTCCTCGCCCATGGCGCCGATCCGAAACGGAAGGACAAGGAGGGGCGTTCAGCCCTGGAGATCGCCAAGGGGATGCGCAACGGCCGCTGCTTGAAGCTGCTTCAAGAGTCGTTGCAGAAACCGATCTCGCATTGATGTGCCTTGCCGCCCCGCCATGGAGCGGGGCGGCGCGCAGGATCAGCGGATGGTGGCCGGCCGCCAACTGCGGTCGAAGAAGTCGAAGTCGGGGTTGCGCCAGCCGCGAGGCGCCAGATGGTCGGGGCGCAAACTGGCCACGTAGGACATCACGGCCACCTGTTCGCGCGGCGTGAAATTGCGGATCTGTTTGACCATCTTGGGGTCGGCGTTGCGCCGCCGGCCGTTGCGGATCCAGTTGAATTGGCGCATCAGATAGCTGTAGTGCTGTCCCTGGATGCGCGGCACGTGCTTTTCGGGGTCGCCCTCTCCCCGGTCGCCATGGCACTTGGCGCAATTCTCCTCGTAGATCTTGCGGCCCTCCTCGATGCGCAGGCGAAAGCCCTGCTCGTTGTCGGGGTTCATGGGCAGCGAAGCCACGTAGGCGGCCACGTCGGCGATGTCTTGCGGGCCTCCCAGCGAGCGGGCGGAGGCGAAGGCGCGCATGATGGGGTTGTCGCGGTTGCCGGCGCGGAAGTCGGCAAGCTGCTTGATGATCACGGGGCGCAGCTGCCCGGCGATCTCTGGATAGCCGCTGCCAGCCACGCCCCAACCCTCGGCACCATGGCAGGTGATGCAGATGGTGCCGAAGAGTTCGCGGCCGTGGTCGATGTCCGGTTTCAGTCGCAAGGCCTCCTCGAACTCCTTGAGGTGGGGCGGCGCCTTGTCTTTGAACGGTTCTGCATGAATGCTTGCTGCGAAGAGAGCGAGGGGCAGGATCAGTGCCTGTGCGCGCAGTAAACGCTTCCGCGGGATCTTCATGGCGGACTCCAGCCTCCGGGTGAAACGCCGATTTTTGTAGCTACACAACTTTCCACAGATCGTTGTTGTGGCGCATTGATCTGGGTCATGTGTGAGCAAAAGTTGCTTATATACAAGAATATTAATGAATAATGATTTTCTAAATTATTGTTTCTTAAGAAAAAAATTTGACGCACGAAGGAGGTTGATGGTAGCTTTGAGCCTCCGAAATCTCGCGTGCAGAATTGAATCCAAAGGAGGCGAATTTTGGAGGGGGGTGCTGCCAGTGGACGGTGGTACTAAAAATTCGTAATCGTAACCTTTGGGCGGGAAGTCAGAAGCCCGTTCGAAGGAACTTCCACAACGAGGGGGATAGCATGAAAAAGGCACTGTCTGCGGCCGTTCTGGCCGCACTGGCGACGAGCGCCTGTACCACGCAGGAGCCTGCTGCCGAGAAGACAGCCAAGGCCGAGGCCATGTTGGCGCCGGTGGTTCCCATGGAACCCAAGGTGTACGGCGGGCCGATGGTGGCGGCTGATACCAGCAAACCCAAGAACGACTACAACATCACCATCAACTACGAGTTGGGGATGCACTGCACCGGCTTCGACTTCAGCTACTGCTGCGTGCTGCCGCCCTACAACTCGGTTCAGTCCCAGGTGATCAAGACCGCCACCGGCAAGAAGAAGTACCCCGAGGTGCTTGAGGCGGACGAAAAGGATCCCATGGTGCTGGTGGACGGCAAGAAGCGCTTCAAGCTGGCCTACGGCTTCATCGGCAACACCTACTCCGAAGGCAACAAGATGAAGTACTGGGACGTTCCCTACGACGTGAACGGGGACGGCAAGTACGGCAAGAACGAGAACGTGGCCAACGCCTACTGGACCCATCTGTACGTCTACAAGGATCTGGAGGGCACCAACCCCAAGCACACCAGCGCCGACAAGGAGAAGCTGTTCGTGGGTCTGCAGATCCCCGTGCCGCGGGACAACGGCCCGGCCGGGGCCGCGGTGCCCAGCCCGCTGCACGGCGGTTTCCTCCGTTACTCGGGTGAGACGGGGACGGTGGTCTACACCAAGTCTCCCGTTCTGGACAACGTGCCCATCGTGCTCACCAACCCCGGCATTTGGGAGGCCCTCGGCCTGCCGCTCACGCCCTTCTCCGACCGGCGGGCGGCCAAGGACATCCTCACCCTGGTTGAGAGCGACATCCAGCCCTTCCAGGAGGCGTGGGTGAGTCTGGTGGACGCCGACACCGGCAAGCCGGTGCTGGACAGCCACAGCGGCAAGCCGATCACCTTCATCGGCACCGAGCCCATCGACGTGCCCAACTGCGCCAACTGCCACAGCAACGAGAACGCCAACGGCAAGAAGTACCAGCTCTACAAGCAGGAGCGGGCGTTCTGGAAAGGGTTGGGCGCGTCGGACTGGATCGCCAACCTGAAGGCGACCTCCATCTCCATCCTGGAGATCCACGACGACAAGAACGGCACCGATTTCCTGAAGAATTACGATCCCAACAGCCGTTCCACCATGAACCGACTGGGACGGGATCCGGTGCTCTGCCAGAAGTGCCACGCCGACAACGTCATCGCGGTGCTTGCCTCCAAGACCTACAAGGACAAGGACGGCAAGGAGAAGCTGATCCAGCCGCTGACTCAGGCGATTCACGGCATCCACCAGAAAGAGCGGCCGATGCCCGATTCCCATGGCCGCACCGGGGCCTGCCAGGGCTGCCACCCGGCGCACCGGTACGACCGCAGCATGGATGAGTATCCCATCACTCCCGACGGCAAGAACGCCTATGCCGACACCGACAACCGGGATGCCGCCGGCGGCTGCTATGTGGGCCGCGACGTCCACTCCAACCCCTTCAAGGACAAGGATGGAGTGGGCACGCCGGAGCACCTGAACGCCATCGGCAAGTGGCTGCAGGCCAACGTCTCGCAGATCGGCAATGGAAAGGGCGGCAAGGGCCTGTGGTGCACCAACTGCCACAACCAGCTCTCCCGCGAGCTATATCAGCGCGACAACCTGAAGAACGCCTTCAAGCAGACCGGCACCACCTTGCGCAACAAGTCGCTGCCGGAGATCGCCAAGGGCATCGGCGTGTCGCTGGCGCAGCTCAAGCGCATGATGGACCCGAAAGTGGTGCCCGACGCCAAGGGGCATGACACTCCGGGCAAGTCGGAGATCCTGCACACCTGGGCCAAGAAGCGCCTGGTGCCGGACATTGCGGTGATCGCGCTCAAGGGCAACGGCCCGCTGGTGCACAAAGACGTGGATGGCGACATCAACGTGGTGCCTCTGTCGGCCAACCCGGCGGTGGACATCGCCAGCCTGAAGCTGCCCGAAGGGGCCACGGGCGCAGCCGCCGTTCCCTACGAGGCCGCCACCCATGGCCGCGACTACTGGCTGTCGCCCGGTGCTCCGCACTGCGCCGACTGCCACGCCGCGCCTTTCGTGGAAGGTCAAGGCGGGGTCGCCTTCCCCATCAACCAGCCCGGCAAGTACAGCCTGATGCGCTACACCAAAGGCCATGCCGGACTGGCCTGCCAGGCCTGCCACGAGTCGATCCACGGCCTCTATCCGGTGTCGCCGCGTGCCGACACCACCACCTACAAGCAGCCGACGCAGTACAACCCGGACGGCTCCCGCGGTCCGTTCAAATGCGCCGCCTGCCACGAGGTGAACGAGAAGGGCGTGCCCTACATTGCTGATCCGAAGAAGAAGGATTATTACTGGAACGGCAAGCCCATCGCCGAGGACTTCGACGCGGCGGTCGCTTGGATCCACGCCAACGCGCCGGATCAGGGCGGCAAGATCCCCGAGGAAGACGACGAGGAGGACGACGACTGAGGGGAGTGAAGAGGGAGCCGGCCAGCCGGCCGGCTCCTTTCGAATCCGCACAGGGAGCGATGGGCTCCCTGTTTTTTTTCCTTCGGGAAGCTCCCTTTCCGAAGATGGAAGCGGCAACAGTGAAGAAGGTTTGGAGACGATGAAGTTGATCAAGCATTCCCTGGCGGCGGTGCTGCTGCTGGGCGCCACCGCCGCC